>ORJL011564093.1_pt1 | contig 58281 bp, 33 predicted proteins | sample 1779941 | NCBI WGS metagenome assembly ORJL01 (sample SAMEA104232317, study PRJEB22302) | groundwater metagenome | biome: forest; feature: aquifer; material: groundwater | place: USA | collected 2011-08-07 | depth 5.8 m | reverse complement strand
GGGAATACTAAGTGTAAAAGGTGGTGTTAATTCTCAAACAACCAGGAGGTTGGCTTAGAATCAGCCATCCTTTAAAGATAGCGTAACAGCTCACTGGTCGACTGCTTTGTGGCGCCGAAAATTTACCGAGGCTCAAGTACTTCACCGAAGATGGAGATCTTGTCCGTAGGACAAGTAAATTCTAAGCACTAATATCTAAATTCTAAACATCTTTAGGATTTAGGATTTCGAATTTAGGATTTACTCGCCCTGCGGGCGAGGTGGTAGGGGAGCGTCCGCCACGCAGTGAAGGTGAACTGTAAGGTTTGCTGGAGCTTGGCGGAGTGAGAATGCCGGTATGAGTAGTGATAAGTCCGATGAGAATTCGGACGGCCGAAAGTCCAAGGTTTCCCCGACAATGTTTGTCATTCGGGGGTGAGTCGGTCCTAAAGAGAGTCTCCCGCCACGGCGGGAGGGTATCTTGATGGATAAGTCGTTGAAATTCGACTACATGGAGAAGTGCGTCAGAAACTCAAGAGTTACGAGGATGGAGAAATCTAGCCCCGCCTTTGGCGGGGTCTAAGTCATAAAGCAGTCTTGAATTGGAAAAACCGTCGAGACGTTTTAACTGAGTGGCGATGGAGATCCTGAGAGCAATCGAAGGAAATTAGATACGCTTCAACTTCCAAGAAAAAATTCGTGGGGAGTGCTTTTTCATACCGTACCGCAAACCGACACAGGTGGACTGGTAGAGTATACCAAGGCCTTCGGAAGAACAATGGTCAAGGAACTCGGCAAATCAGCTGGGCGTAACCTTTGGGAGATGCCCTACCCGCCGCAAGGCGGGTCGCAGCGAATGATCGCTTGTCGACTGTTTATCTAAAACACAGGTCCCTGCTAATCTGAAAAGAGATGTATAGGGGCTGACGCCTGCCCAGTGCTCGTAGGTCAAAAATCGTAGGTGACCCCGCCTTTGGCGGGGGAGCTTGTGATTTAAGCCCGAGTGAACGGCAGCAGTAACTATAAAAATACTAGCGTATTTTTGCGATTTGTTTTCAACAAATCTAAATTCGATCGTGGATGACCTAGAAGTAGGTTGCTAGTTGTAGTTACGTAGGTGCAAATCCTACCGCTTTAAGGAAGCGCAAAATCTGGCTATATGCTGGAAACTCCGGAGTATGTACTGATACCTTGCTCGAATTGCGATTTGTTTAAGGTGACAATTCAGTACTGCGGACAATCAGCAGGAAAGACCCTAAGATTTAATCGAAGGGAATCCTCAGAGACTATATGCCAGCCCCCGCCACAGGCGGAGAAGATATAGTCCGAGCTACATGGCGACATGTAGATTCCGAAAGGAATGCTCCAACTACGTTGGAGAAACAAATCTAAACTGTTCCACGGTAGCGAAGTTCCTTGTCGGGTAAGAGAAAACAAGCCCGTAACTGGCTTAAAACGGTGAAGTCCTTGTTATTGCATTTAAGGAAAATGCGCTAATGATAAGGATAATACCGTGGGTAAGTCCTCCGATTTAATCGGAGTGACCCCGTAACGACTTGATCCGCCTTGAAATTTTGGCGGATCAGAGGCATAATTAATATAATGCCTAACACGCCAGCATCTAAGATAGACTCCATTGGTCAATATCTTTCGGGATATGCCGATGGAGAGGGTAGTTTTTGTATATCGTTTTCTCCACGAACCAAGCTTCGAACTGGACTTGAAATTCGACCAAGCTTTTCGGTTTCACAAAATGGTGACCGTCAAGAGGTATTATTCCTTTTTAAGGAATACCTTGACTGCGGAACTATTCGTAGAAACCCAAGCGATCGAACATACAAGTATGAAGTACGAAGTATTAAAGATCTGGTAATGAAAGTTATTCCACATTTTATAAAATATCCTTTGCTTTCTTCTAAAAGGAAAGATTTTGAGATGTTTGCACGAATTTGCAAGATGATTGCAGAAGGCAAACATTTATACAAGGATTATTTAATAGAAATGCTAGAGCTTTCTTATCGGATGAATGGTTTAGGAGCAAGGCGATTTACAAAAGAAAAACTACAACTTTTTCTTAGATGAAGATATAGTCTACGATCTTTCGTAAGAAAGAATAATCGTGAAGTTCCGACCCGCATGAAAGGCAGAACGAGCAAGCGACTGTCTTGACCGTTGATCCGACGAAATTGAAATGGCTGTGAAGATGCGGCCTAGTCTTGCCAGGACAAAAAGACCCCGGGAGCTTTACTGCAACTTGGCATTGGGAAGATATTTCGAATTGTCTAGAATAGGTGGGACCCCGCCGCAAGGCGGGGAACAGTGAAATACCACTCTTTTGAAATATCAACTCTCATCTTTTTGCCGCATAAAAATCCGGCGAAGAAACAGTGTCTGGTGGGTAGTTTAACTGGGGAGGTTGCCTCCAAAATCGTAACGGAGGCGCACAAAGGTTGGCTTAGTCCCGATGGAAATGGGACAGAATGTGCAAAGGCATAAGCCAGCTTAATAGCGAGACATACATGTCGAGCTAACACGAAAGTGGGTCTTAGTGATCCCCCGCCCGATAGTGGTATCGGCGGGGCTTAACGGATAAAAGCTACCCCGGGGATAACAGGCTGATCGCCTCCAAGCGTCCATAGCGACGAGGCGGTTTGGCACCTTAAGTAATATCGGGGCGCCTGAGCAGTGATGCTTAAGTCTGGTTTCAATAGCAAGATGGCTCTGTGCTATTGGAATGGAATAACTAGTTCAAATCGGTGGACTCCTGAAAATTAATTACATTAATTTTTAGGACAATACCGAGGGAGACACCGTCTGGTGCTTCCTGTATCGACTAATGTCGCCTTAGGCGACTGAGATAGAAGTTGGTTACAAAATATATAACTTCTATAATACGACTAGCCCCCGCCAAAAATTGCATATTTGGGCGGGGTGAAGGTATAGTCAACGCTTTTGGTAACAAAAGATTTTTCGCCGACGCGATGTCGGCTCATCGTATCCTGGAGGTGAAGAAGCTTCCAAGGGTTGGGCTGTTCGCCCATTAAAACGGTACGCGAGCTGGGTTAAGAACGATGTGAATCAGTTCGGACTCTATCCGGCAAGACCGCAGAGATTTGAGGGGATTCTTCCACAGTACGAGAGGACCTGGAAGAGGCAATCCCTGGTGTGCCAGTTGTACCATCAGGTGCATCGCTGGGTAGCTATATTGCCACGGGATAACCGCTGAAAGCATCTAAGCGGGAAGCCCACCCCAAGATAAGATCTCGTTCCCCGCCTTTGGCGGGGGCAGACCCGTTGTAGATTACGACGTATATAGGTGGCACGTGTAAGGGCAGTAATGCTTTGAGCGAAGCCATACTAATTGGTCAAAGTAGATTTTTGTTTACCCCGCCTTTGGCGGGGTAAGAAGATCGGTAAAAAATATTCTCTTCAATTTTCAGGGAGTACATTTAAAATTGATTTTGAAGGAAGAAATTCCTTGGTGATTTGAGCGGTATGGACCCACCTCTTCCTCGCCTCGCTGGAGCAATTCGGCGAAGCGGGCCATCTCGAACAGAGAAGTGAAACGTACCAGCGCCTACGATATTAGGCAATAGCTTGAGAAAATAGGTCATCGCCAGGGAATTTTTCTCTTTAATGTGATATAATACTTTTACTTTTATGGAAAGGTGGCGATTTATGAATGGCGTTACAAAATCAAAAAGATCCGTTATTATCTTCTAAATCCTCACGTGCTCCTACTACCATGGAGGAGCTGTTGGCGCAAGCAGGACATGAGGTAAAAGGCATCAAAAAAGGCGATCAGGTTGAGGGTATCGTAAGCGCCATTGGTTCTGGTGAGATTTTGATTGACATCAAAGGCAAAACAGAAGGCATTGTTCTTGAAAAAGATAGAAAACTCTACAATGAGCTTTTGTCGCAACTCTCCGTTGGTACAAAAGTAAAGGCTATGGTTATTTCTGCCGAGAGCGACAATGGTCATGCCGTGCTTTCTTTAAGACGTGAAATGATGGATAAAAACTGGATAATATTGCTTGACAAAAAAGAAAAAGGAGAAGAAATTGAAGTGGCCGGCGTTGAGTTAACTAGAGGAGGGCTGTTGGTTGAAACAATGGGCCTGCGCGGATTTATTCCGCTTTCGCATTTAGACGGTAAAGAGGCACCTGAATCTTTGGTAGGGACAAAATTTAAGGCCAGAATTTTGGATTTGGATAGAAAAGAGCGGCGGATTATTTTTTCTCAAAAAACAGGCCGTATTGACAAAGCCTCGCTTAAGGCGCTTTTGGGAAAACTTAAAATTGGTGAAGAATATAAAGGGACGATATCTGGTATTACCAACTTTGGCCTTTTCGTAAAAATTCCTATCGAACCGGTAGGGAATCCGCCAACTGGCGGAGGGGAAGTAGGAGAGATTGAAGGATTGGTGCATATTTCGGAAATTTCCTGGGAAAAAGTAGACGAGATTGGTAAAATGTTTAAGATAGGGGAAGCGGTAACGGTGCTTGTCATCGGCATAGATATTGATAATGGCAAACTTAATTTATCTCTCAAAAAGCTAACCGTTGATCCTTGGGAAGAAGTTGCCAAAATGTATGTTAAAGATCAAACCGTCACTGGCAAAGTAAGCAAAGTTTCTTCTTTTGGCGTATTTGTAAGTTTGGATAGCGGCATCGAAGGATTAATCCACAAAAGCAAAATTCCCTCCGGCGTCGAGTTTGAGCCGAATGAACGGGTTGAATGCGTGGTAGAAAGTGTCGATGCCAATAAACGTAGAATAGCACTGGTCCCGCTTTTGAAAGATAAACCGGTGGGATATCGTTAGTAGACGGTAGATGGTAGAGGATGGAAGATAGATTTTTGAAGATAGAAGTTGGAAGTTAGATTCTTCTCTATCTTCTACATTCTACCCTCAAATTACTACCTTCTACTTTCTATCTTCTACCGTCAAAAGAATTTATCTCATTATGCGTAGTTCAACAAAATTCGTCTGTCAGCAATGCAGTTATCAAAGCCCCTCTTTTTTAGGCCGATGCCCCAATTGCGGAAGCTGGAACTCCCTCGTCGAAACAATCGACGAAGTAAGAAGTAAGAAGTTAGAAGTTAGAAGTAATAAGCAGGGAAAAGTTTCCAAACCCCTGAAACTTTCTGAAATCACCATTGAACACATGGCCCGTATATCAACCGGCATGGCGGAATTTGATAGAGTGTTGGGCGGGGGAATTCTCAAAGGCGCAGTTACTCTTTTGTCGGGAGACCCCGGTATTGGCAAATCGACAGTTCTTCTTCAAGTGGCACTTCATTTGGCAAAACTTGGCAAGACTATTCTTTATGTCAGCGGAGAAGAATCAAACGAGCAGATAAAGTTGAGAGTAGATAGGTTGTTAAAAAGGTTTAAAGAGCAAAGTTTGAACAACTTTTTTCTACTGGCAGAAACACAGGTGGATGTGATTATCGATAATATAGAAAAGCTTAAACCGGAACTGATTGTCATCGATTCTATTCAAACAATGGAGACCGAAGAGCTTTCCGGTATGGCAGGGTCGGTGGGACAGGTGCGGGAGTCGGCGGCCAGACTTTTGGCGGTGGCAAAAAGCAAACAAATTCCACTGTTTCTGGTTGGTCATGTGACCAAAGAAGGAGCTATTGCCGGACCGCAAGTGCTCTCCCACATGGTGGATACGGTGCTTTTTCTGGAAGGGGAGCGTTATCAGAGCTTGCGCTTACTTCGCGGACTTAAAAACCGTTTTGGCCCGGTTGATGAGGTGGGTATTTTTGAGATGACAGAGGGAGGATTTATTGAAGTAGTCGATCCAAACAACTTTTTTCTGTCCGGTAAAAATAAACTTCCCGGTAAATCAGTGGTGCTTACACTGGAGGGAACCAGACCGCTTCTGGCTGAAATTCAGGCTTTAGTAGTACCCACTAAGCTGTCTTTTCCCAAGCGAGTCGTTTCCGGACTTGACAGTCGCCGCGTGGAGTTGATGATTGCGGTACTTCAAAAAACACTTCATCTGCCGCTGGAGCGGTTTGATGTGTTTGTTTCTACCTCGTCGGGACTTAAAGTTTTTGAGCCGGGACTTGATCTGGGCATTTGTCTGGCCATTATTTCCAGTTTTAAAAATAAACCTGTCTCGTCTGGCGTGGTGGCCATTTCTGAAGTTTCACTGCTGGGAGAGCTTAAAGCCGCCAGTCAGATGGACAGGCGTTTGAAAGAGGCCAAGAGGTTGGGATTTACCAAAATAGCCTCGGCAGATACATTTGAAACGCTAAATGATGTGGTGAGGAAAGTATTTGTATGAAAGAACAGAAACAGGGGATGCCTTTTCCTTTTCGTATCCCGCAACAGGTAGCCATCCAGCTGGCCGATCTGATTGCCAGGGCGGTGGTGGATCGCATTCCGCGCGATGTTTTTCGCAGAAAGAAAAAAACGGGTAAACAGAAAAAAATTGACAATCCCATGCTCCTTGATACCTCTGCCATTATCGACGGCAGAATTTACGAGGTGGCGCGCCTCGGATTTTTGGCGGGAAATGTAGTCGTTTGCGATTTTATTCTGAGCGAACTTAAATACGTTGCCGATGCCAAAGATTCGATTAAGCGCGCCCGGGGCAGACGCGGTTTGGAGCTTTTGGACAAAATAAGAAAAATTAAAGGTATTACCTTTAAGGTGCTGGAGAATTTAGAAGTTGAAGGGACAGATAATGACGAAAAACTGCTTAAAGCCACCAAAAAGCTTAAAGGACGGCTGATTACCTGTGATTTTAACTTAAATAAGAAGGCTTCTATAGAAGGAGTTAAAGTGCTAAATGTCAACGAACTGGCCAACGGGCTTAAAACAGTAGCACTGCCCGGAGAAGAAATGCGTGTTTCGCTCGTTTCATCGGGCCGCGCCAAAGAGCAGGGAGTAGGCTATTTGCCCGATGGGACCATGGTAGTGGTTGAAGACGGTAAAGAGATGATTGGTAAAGAAGTAGAAGTTATCGTTTCCCGGGTGTTTCAAACACCTGCCGGAAGAATGGTCTTTGCCAAATTAAAAAGTAACACCTTGTGAAGCTAATTCATTTTTTACGACGAAAGAAGTTCGCTATTTTTTTAAAAATCCCACCTCTTTTTTGTTCTTCGCCGGCCGCGTTGGCATTACTTAAGACTGCAGAAGCAGGAGTTGGCGGCAATGGCGCTTCTTCAATTGGAGCAACAACTTCTGCAGGAGCCAGTACTATTTTAGGTTGGGATGGTGGGCGAGGTAAATAATCTGTCGGAGGAGGCGAGTCTGCAAGTACTGTATAGGGCTTGGGTAAGTCAAGCCTGGTATATTCGTGAGTAGGGCGTCCAGTTTCAGGATGAAGGATATTTTTAATACTATATAATTCTTGTTCAATGACGTTTCCAGCACTATCATAAGCGTATCTTACTTGAGTATGGGCGGTAGGTTCATAGTTTTTTGTAGTTTCGAGATCAACATATGAGATTTGGTTTTCTCTGTTAAAACCAACTTGTACTGTTAGCTCCTCTTTGCTATTTGGTAGAGATACATTTTCTGAAAGAATTGCCAGTCTTTTCTGCTGGCCAACGAAAAAACCCCGCTTGGTCCAGCAGCCAATTTCATTTCCTTTTTCATCATGCATTTTCCATTCGAATGCTTGCCGAATGGCAGTTGCATCTGCTGCTACGGGGACAATTCGCATATCACCATAGGTTACATTAGGTTGACGTAAAATGCCGACAGTACTCCAGAATTCAGTACTTCCTCCAGATTCTGGTATATCCGGTGGCGATTCGGTTAATAACTGACGGATCGTTGTTCCCAAGGATGATACGTCGCCTACTTCAGGAAGGTTAATGGGATGTGCCGCCTGCGTATCAATGGCGCTTGGTACAGCAGAAGAGGACTCTCTTACTGCTGGTACTGCGGGCTCAGGTGCTACTGGTGTCCCGTGAGAAGGTGGGGGACCCTTAAAACTTGGACCGCTTTCTCCCATACATAATACTAATGATAAATAATATAAAAAGTCAAGGAGGAAGGGTGAATATTACTCTCCCCAAGTTATCCACAAATCTTTCCTTAAAGAAAAATAGGGCGCCGAGAAAGGATAAACACACCTTAATTTTCTATAGGGTATGCAGTTTTTCACTGTGAAAAATTCTATAGGTTGACATGCTTGACAAGGTGTGATAAAATCAAAAACAGAATGAAAACTCTCGTCGCAAGGCTAACCGGATGGGTTTCCCGATTCGGCAAAACAGGCAGCGCTTCCAGGCGAAGACTGGTGGCCGAAGAGGAAATACTCATTGCGAAGGGGAGAGAGCAGTTTCAAAGACTGTTGGATAAAGGTCTCTCAATTCCCGTCGCAATGTTGTAAGCACAAAAAAGAGCATCACTCTCGCTACGCAAGGCAATTGTCATACGAGGAGCAATGCTCTTTAAAAGCTCGATCATCGATCAAAAAGGCAGGCTTCGACCGATAATCACCTTATATGGATATCAGAATTTTCACGCTTTGTCAAGGAAAATAGGCGAGGCTAAAAACTGCTTTCCGGCTTGACATAGTGTGATTTATTTAGTATACTAAAAAGAGATGCTGACAATACGTCAGCATTTTTTTTGATTGGGTTTTCTAACGGGAGTACAGATGTTGGGCAGGCATCTGTACCCCCTTTCGAGAGCCCAAAGACACGAATATCCACGAAAAAGAAATTACACTAAGCACCACTAAAATTATCAGAAACCCCAGATATTCGAGATATTGCGGTAGATAAACGATTATAACTTCTAACTTCTCACTTCTAACTTCTAACTTGTCTATGACCCAGCCGTTGGCCCAATTATTCACCAGCACATGTTCCTTTATTTCCTCTCCAAAAAAGAAGGGAAAGACAAGGTTTAACCCATTCATAATTCCTAATTCATAATTCTTAATTCTATACATCTTCCATCCCGCATTGAAGGATTGGGATAGGACGAGAGTTGTTGGTAATTGGTAATTAGTAATTGGTAATTGGACAACATATAAGCTTTCGTTGGGGTGGGAAACGGTAATTGGTTGTTGGTAATTGGTTGTTGGTAATTGGTTGTTGGAAGTTAAAACAAGCGATGTTAGAAAGTTGTATGGAATAGGATAAACAGAGATTTTTCCCAAATTATTTTTTGTTTCTTCATTGCCAATTGACACGTTTTCCAAATGAAGCGTGTAGCCAATACCCTGCGGATCTTGCGGAGGCAAGATAAAAGTATTTATCAACAATTTTCTTTCCGTTGGCAAGTAGGTATCAATGGGAGAAAAGCTGGTGGTATTATTTTCGATCCAAAAATGCAAACCTCTGCCTTTTTCATTTTTGCTGTCAACGAAAATTGCATAGCCCTGATCGTGCGGAAGTGTCGGACTATAAAAGGAAACACAGGCTGTGGCGTTTTTGGAAGAGAGCTCTAATTGTTCTTTGTCATTGATAACAGAATTGATGGTGCCTCTTCGGAAATTGTCGCAATTTACCAGTTTGGTGTTGGTTATTGTCGGCTTAAAACTCACATAATTATCTTCTATTTTGGGAATTTCCACCCGCAAGACATCGCCCTCTTGTGAAGATAGGGAAATGGTTGTTTCTTGAAGTAGGGGAAGAGAGTTAAAAAGATCTTTGGGTAAAACCTTAGTTTGCGAAGTGCCGGTATTTTTGTCTATTATGGCAATAACAGAATAAAGCGGCGTTTCAAATTCTTCTCCCCACAGCTTTTGGTTATTAAGAAAAACTGCCGGTGTTTTGATAACGGCAGTTTTTTTATCGGTGATAGTTATGGGCAGTACCGTTTCTTTTTGAGAAAAAGAAGGAATGCGAAGGGTTGCTTGTTTAAGTTGTGGCAGTTCTGCAATCAATTCTATTGAATCTGCATTTTCTTTAATAGCAAACTCAATATCTTTTTGCGATTTATTGGAAAAGAGAGAGCGAAAAGGATAGTAATTGGTAATTGGTAATTGGTAATTGGTAATCGAAGACAAATAGTCCCCATTATCTAAATACGCTTGGTCGTTATTATTCCACTGATAACCGTTGACTGTTGGCAGCTCATTGGTAACGAAAACGAAGTTTTGCGGATTGTCTTTGAGAGTTACTTTATAAATGTCAATATTGCCGAATGTTTGCGTCTTCGTTATGTTTGGGATTTTGTCAGCCAGTTCTTCAAGTTCGGAAAAGAAAAGCGCCTTGGGCGATGGGGGATTGACTACATTTTTATCAACCAACAGCCAGCTTATCTGGTATTTGTTGAGTATTTGTTCAAACTTGAAAGGATCTTTGGCGTAGAGGGCATCTGATAACTCAAAATAATAATTTTCATTGGTCCTTGACCACACGTCAAAGGCTCGATCCAAAATTGGTTGCTTAATTCCATACCAGAGGAAACCCGAGCCACTATAGTTAAAATTATAAAAATTCCAGCCCCAAAAGGTGTGTTGGGGAAAATTGGCAATGCGGGTATTTTGGTCTTGATTTTTGAAAAAGTTGAAAAGCGCAAAGTACTCCTGAGGGATGGCCAGTCGCTCCTTTTGGTAGAAAAGATGACCGGTAAAGGCGGGAAACGTAAAGATAACTAAAAGAAGAGACGGTAGAAGATAGACGATGGAAGGTGGTTTTTTGAAAATAGAAGGTAGATGGTGGAACAAGCGGGAGATGCCCAAGGCGAAAAAGATAGCATATGTTAAACTAGCCAAAGTTGAAAATTTGGTAAAGGGAAAACGAAAGGCTTGGTCAAAAAGGGGGATTTGCCGAAAAATGCTGTTAATCCAGGAAAAGGGGGGAGTTTCAGTGGCCAGCATGGTGAAGGCAAAAAGAAAAAGAGCGGCAAAAGCAAGGGAAATTTTATTCTTCCCCCTAACAGCCCCGACCACCCCAACTAAAATTACTGCAAAAAACAGAAAGCCGATAATGTTAATCAGAGGATTATCAAAATGCTGCCGCCACGGGGCCAGCATGTAGCTATAGTTGCCCAAAAGGTCCGGCTCAACGTTATTAAACCAAAAACCTTTAAGAAGCATGACATCATTTATTCCTCCAAACTCTTTATTTTTCAGAAATACCTCTTCCGTGGCCATTTGATTTATTTTGGCGCCAACGGCAACGGAGGAATTAGTAAAAGTAAAATAAGCAAAGGGTAAAAGCCAGAAGGCGTTGATGAGGAAAACAAGAATGAACACTTTTATTGTTCTTTTAATAATTTCTGTTTTCTTTTGCCAAAAAAGTAGTGTTAAAGAGATGATGCTAATTGTTAAAAGGTAAACCACAAAAAGCGTCGGGATGTACCAGGCGGGAGTGCTTAAAATAAGAACCAGGATAAGAAAGAGCAGGGATTTGCGGTTGGGGTTTATAAAATAGTTTATGGTAGTAAGCAAAAGCCATGGCAGGAAGCCGAAGAAGGCAGAAAAAGCTTCAAAGGGCGTATAGAACATTTGCATGCTGGAGAGATTTAGCAGATAAAAAAGACCGCCCACGAGAGCTATTGCTCGGGGTCCTTCCAGTCGTGTCACCCCTCGCATAATTCGCATGGTGAGAAAATAAACTCCCACGCTTCCCGTAAAAAGCATGAGGAAGGTCCAAACGTAGCGCAAGATTGATGTTGGCAGTATTATTGAAAGAGTAAGAAGAAACAGTTGATGCAAAAGATCGCTGGCGTGGCCCATGCCGCCCAAAAGACCCAAGCCCTGATATTCCTGCCAGACGGCAAAAAGGGAACGCTTAATGTTGGCGGCAAAATTAAACTCCGGATGCAAATTATCCCCGCCGGTCAAAAAGGTGCCGGGTTGATAGTTAGTTATTGCCAAAATTGCAACAACGAGGGCAAGGACAAAAATCGGCCAAAGTCTTTTCATTACTTCATTTTACACTGTTGAGGGCGTAAGTGAAACTATTTTTGACAAACCGCAACGAAGGCAGATTAAAAACAGACATTTTTCTTATTAATTTATAGACTAAAAGAGTAATTTTTCTTGGAAGAATAAGAACAATCAGCGCCTGCGCAAAGGTTATAGTCACTCCCAGCAGATCGGGCTTGTATCCATACTTGAATACTGCCTTTATGCGGGCTAGCAATGTAAGAAGAAATGTTTCTTTGATATTGGCAAGTGATGTATTAGTTTCGTGCAGGCGATAGCGCAAAACAACATCTTTGAGGTTCTCTACCTTACCATACTGGAAAAGCTTGAAAAGCAGTTCAACCTCTTCTGCCGTATTCATTCCATCCTGATAGAAAATAAAGTTTTTGGGCAATCGCTTTATGGCGATCATCAGCGTTGGCTGCTGCACTGGAATGAACCGAAAAATGTATCGATAGACATCTTCAAATCTGGTGGGAAATGTTTTCCTTCCAATAATGGCGTTTCGCCTGTCAACTAAAAGACATTGCCCGCCAACAGCAACGGTTTTTTTATTTGTTAGAAGATATTGTACTTGCTTTTCCAAGCGGTCTGTCAGGGCAACATCATCGGCATCCATTCTAGCAATAAAATCGCCGGAAGAAGCCTTAATTGCCCGCTTGACTGTTTCGGAGATGCCCAGTTTTTTGGTATTCCTTAAAAGTGTTATCTTCTTAAACTTTTTGGCATGGGTTTTTAGTATGGCAAAAGAGCTATCTGTTGAAGCATCATCAACAATAATAAACTCAAAGTTTTTGTAGGTTTGGTTTAAGATGCTTTCAATTGCTTCCACGAGAAAGCCACCGGCATTATAAACCGGCATCACTACTGATACTAATGGTATATTTTTCATAATTTTATTCCCTTCTCAACTCACCAAGTTTTGATGAATTGGAAAGGGAAGGTATACAGGCAAACGTGCGAGCGGGTCGAAGACGACTATGATTTGCCGCAATGGCAAAAGTCGACTTTTGACTCTGTCACGTTTGAGGTTTTTAGGCCTCGGTTGCTTGTGGTCCTTCCTATGACCGCTGGGCTTTTTAATGCAGCGGTATTTTTCCAGGGTTGTGACCTAGAGCGTAGAGAGAGTTGCCATCTCTCTTTTCTCCTTTCTCTCCACTAAGTGGAGGCTAGCAGCTATTAGCTGCAGGGAGCCCAGCCCGGAAGGGGCTGGATGGTGTTGGCGGCCCAACCGAATTGCTTCGCCTGTCCGACGCGGAAGCAGAACTCTGCCTGGGCCCAGTCAGACCTGACGATGGCGATGAAGCCATCTGTTACCGTTGTGTTAACGGTTTGACCTTGAGGAAACGCCTTATAGACGCCTCCAGAGGTGCCGTCAACACGGAATCCGCCGACTATGGCAACCTTGTCCGGATCCACCGGTTGGTTCCAGACGCGGGTCTGACCGACTCCGGTCTCAACGTAGAGAGACGGGTGGCCGACTTGCGGTTGCGGTGGTTGCCCGAAGGGCGGGAGCTGTGCGGGGGTGGGTTGAGCGGGAGCGCTTGGCTGCACTGGCGGTGCAGAAGGCGCTACGGGCGGCTGGCTCGGAGGAGTGACTGTCGTTGTACACGACTTTGCTGTCGCCACCTCGTTGCTGGCCGGATTGACCACTCCGTCGGTTACGATGCCCGCGAGCTGGGGGCTTGCGAGAAAGCAACCGTCGTAGCGCGTGCCGTCGGCGGTCAGAATGAGAAAGCCGACAACCGGTTCGCCCTTGGCGAATGGGATGGTACCACCGACTCCGGTTGCTCGCCTTACGGCGGGCACGGGAGCGGGCGGAGCTGCGGGTCCGGGGACTGCCACGGTCGGCGGTGACACCGGTGACGTGATTCCCGTCGTAGGCGTGACCACTCCGGGTACGGGCAGAGCGGGACTGGGGACGGTCACCGTAATGGTCTGGGTGACCACCTTTTCCGGGCCCGGTACCTCGATCTCGACCGTCTGGGTTACCACCTGAGTCACCGTCTGCGGTGGAGGCTGTTGGCCTGCACCTTCTGGCGACTCCACGCACGCTGCTGCCGTGAAGGCGAGCAGTCCGATGAAGGTTGCCGTTGCGATTTTCATCGCTTCCTCCTCCTTTTATTCCGTTTCCGCGGGGGGGGTGTCGGCGGGAGGCCTTCGGAGCTCCTCGAGCTGACGAGAGAGTTCATCGACCCTCTGGCTGAGGTGATGGATGTCCAGGGCCAATCCCACGGCTTCCTCTTTGGTTGCCGACAGGCCTTCGAGTTGGATGATTCGGGGTAGGAGTTGATCGTGAATAGCTACCGCGTACCTGTTGGCGATTTCTCCGATCGTCCCCTCAAGGTCAGCCAGCTGCTGCGAAGTGGGACGGTTTTGGAGCTCTAGCTCTAGCCGTGTCACGGAGTCGGCCGAGGCCAAACCGGTCACGGTCTGCTGAAGTGCGGTAACCGCTTGGTTATTCCCCGTCACTGCAGTCTCGGCAGTCTGCAACCTCTGCTCGAGGGTTTCCACCCGAGCTTGAGTTGCCCCCAAAGCGGCCTTGGCGTACACGGCCATTCCCAGGGCCAGCGCCAGTACCACCTCGATGAAGAGGTAGGGTACCCGCTGGGCGGGAGACCAGAGGCCTTGCCCGAAACCGACCTGGTTGATCAGCAAGGCGAGCATGAAGGCCAAGAGTGCCCACATGATCCCTTTGGTCCTTGGATCAGACATTTTCTCCTCCTTGGAGATCTGAACTTCCCCCTTCCCATTCGGGTGTGAGGCCTTGGGGTGGCCTTGGGTCGCGCTACTGCTTCGCTAGGCATTCCTCCTTGGTTTATTCCCAGTTCGACCTACGTCCAGGGGAGGCGGTGGTTGGTCCTCACATACTCCTCAAGACCCCGATTGTAATTGTCAAGTCCGATGACGACAACCACTCCTGCCAAGAACGTCACGACGTAACTCATTACCCTAAGAAACTTCCTCATGTTCTCCTCTTCTTGCCGTTGTTGCCGTTGGTTCTGCCTGGTCTGCGCCGGTGAGCCCTGTTAAAGGCCTTTCGACGTTTGAGAGACCGTTCCAGCAGAAAGGTTGATTTTTTTCTAGACAAATCCTCCCTCCTTATCTGTTCGGTTTGATCTGGTGATGTCCTCGGCTGCCGTGTTGAGGAAGAACCTTTGGGCCACGTTGAGGCTTCGGTTTCTTCTCTTCGGCCGGCTGCGGGGTAACCTCTTCGTCTCTCCTTTCTTCCAATCGTTCTTTAAGGAATAGCCTTGTCCTTTCTTCCTTTTTCTCCTTAGAAGGCTTCTTCCCTTTCTTCGGGTTTGGATCAGGCACTACTTACCTCTTTGCTTTCTGGTTGCGACGAAGATGTAGCCAACGATGGTCGCGAGACCGGTTAGACAAACGAGAGCGATAACTCCCGCGATGTCGCTGATCTCTCTCGATACCGTCGGGATCTTGTCTGGGTTGGTTGCGAAGTACTCGATTCCAATCACCACTGCTGCGATGGCGAGAACTGCGGTGATAAAGATTCTCGTTTCCACACCTCCTGTGTATTTTCCGCCTTGGGAAGGTCCTTCGACTTCTTTCAGTCGCTCAGGACATTTTTACCGCTCCTTGCAGCAAAAATACTATCTTTCCAAGCTTTGGAGATTCCTCCACGGTAAGGATAAGAGAGTGTAACGTAGAACGTGGAACGTGGAACGTGTAACGTGTAGCCTATAACGTTAAAGATTTCTTCTTTTTCGCAATAGTCCATAGAATAATGCGGCAAGACGACTTACATCTTTTATAAGTTCATTGTATTCGTCTATATTTATAATTTTGCATTCTTGTGAGAAATAAAGCAGATATTTTGCTTCTTTCAGCGAACTGTAGGCAATATTAAGAAACTGCCGTTTTTCTTTTGGTGAGCTTCTTGCACCACCTTCTACTAAATTAAGAACAACAGATAAAATTGCTCTGCGTAGTTGATCGCCAATTGAGCTTTGAAACCTATACGGAAAATTCAGCGTAAGTTTATAAGTTCTTTTTACTAAACTATCTGCCAGCGTAAATAATAAATTTTTTTCTTCCATTACAAACCCATTTTAACACGTTTTACGTTCTACGCTATACGTTCTACTTTCTTCTCCCCACTGTGGAGGACTCCAAAGTTTATTTAAACCTGTATACCTTATTGTTAAAGTGCCCGTCTAACCAACATTCCTGGCGCAAAATTGCCAAGATGTTATTTAGATAGACGAAATTCTAAAATTTCTAATTGCTAACGGACCTAATTTCTAAATTGAGATTTGCCGTGCGTCGCCAAAGGCTATGCCGGCGGCGCGGGATTTGGTTAGATCAATTAGTAATTAGAAATTGTCTTAGCCTTCTTTCTTAGGACTACTCCCAAGAGAGCAGACGGCACGAGGAGAAGTAGGGAAAAAAGTTCGGGGCCGGTAGAGGGGATTTGAGTAACCACGCCGCCTTTGGTGACTACTACTTGGGTAGCAATAACGTTCTTTCCCATACAAAGCTGGCTGTTATCCTGGGTCAGTCGGCCGTCGTCAAGAGTGGCTGTGGCCTGATTGGTCACACAGACAATACCGGCATTTGACGGCAGTTGATTTTCTGCCGCTGTTTTGCCTTTGACTTCAAAAGTTCTGGTTTCACCAGCACTCAAATTTGCTACTTCAAAAGAAAGAGTCCGGCTAGCCGGATCAAAACTGCCCGGACCGGACACAAAAGAGACAAATTGGGGGAAAATATCTTTGACAATCACCCGGCCAATTGACTGATTAGTAGTATTGGTGACAGCCAGTTTAAAAGTGACAGCTTGCTCAATCGCAAACTTGGGGTCATTGGCGCCAAGGTTGTCAACAAAAACACCTGTTTGGGGATTAGCAACGGTTTTATTTATGGAAACGGTAATGGCCGGACAGGTGACGCCGCCGCCGTAGATGGGGGTACATTGCGCCGATACCGGCGCGGCAAAGAGCAGAGAGCTAAGAGCAAAGAGCAAAGAAACAAAAAGTTTTTTCATATTTTTAGACTTTAAAAAAGATACTACCCCTAAGAGTAGTATCCAAGCAACAGGAGGGAGTATAGCACAAATTATAGGATATGTCAAGTATTTGCAAAGGTTTATAATTTAGATTATGATTAGACTAATTAGTCTAATTAGACCAATATGCAAGACAGAGTTCTTTTGGAAGTTAAGACATCGCGTAAAGCCGAGCAGACGCCGGAGGCTATGGCTCAATTCTTAGCCTCGCTTACCAACGTTAAAACCATGTTCCTTTTCTTTTGGAGAAGGGGAGTGCCGTTGTCTTTTGAAATTGCCGTATTTGATCAGATGATTCATTTCTTCGTGGTTATTCCGTCTGCCTATAAAGCCTTTGTGGAGAGCCAGCTGGTAGCCCAGTACCCAAAAACACTGATTATTCCTTCCAAAGATTATCTACCGGGAGTTTTCGCGCAAAAAGATAAGCTCTCTGTCGGACAGCTTAAACTGCGGGAGGGTTTTCTTTTTCCTCTTAAAACCTACCAGGATTTCAAAGACGTTGATCCTCTCTCTTCTCTTTTGGGAATGCTGTCCAAGGCCCAAACGGAAGATAAGATTATTATCCAGTTTTTATTGGTTCCTGTCAGCAATTCCTGGCAAAGAGGAGGGGAGAGGGCGGTCAATCAAAAAAGTAAAGATGCAAGTGGAGTTATCCGCACCAATCCCTATTCCAAAGTTATCACGGAGAAAATTAGCCTTAACGGGTTTAAGACGGCAATTCGTATTGCTGTTTCCTCTTCAAGTCGCGAGCGAGCCTACCAATTACGAGGGGAGATAGTTAACAGCTTCGCTTCTTTTAACAATGCCACCGGCAACAGCCTGGTTTTGCGCCGGCCCTTTTTGTGGCAGAGAGGCAGGTTAATCCGCAGCATGCTGTCGAGAAGCAAGCGCTTTATGCCCATGAAGCAAATTTTAAACGTGGATGAGTTAGCCACCATGTACCACTTTCCTACGGATAAACTGGCCACCATTCACAACATCTCCTGGTACAAAACCATTCTGTCCGAGCCGCCGGAGAATTTGCCGGTGGCAGTTGATATTGCCGATAGCGAGAAAAAAACGGTTAACTTTTTTGCCAAAACGGAGTTTAGAAACAGGGAAATGATTTTTGGAGTAAGAAAAGAAGACCGGCGAAAACACGTTTATATTATCGGTAAAACGGGCAGTGGCAAGTCCACCCTGATTGCCAATATGATTATCAATGATATTCGAAACGGGGAGGGATTAGCGGTAATTGATCCGCACGGAGATTTATGCGAGATTTTGCTTGATTATATTCCATCTTATCGGGTCAACGATATAGTTTATCTGGATCCGGCCGACACCTCCCACAGCTTTGCCCTAAACCCTTTGGAAGTTAAAAATCCCCAGCAGAAGGAACTGGTGGTGTCAGGCATTGTGTCTATTTTTTACAAGCTTTATCAGCATAGCTGGGGGCCGCGGCTGGAATACATTTTGCGAAACGCCCTTTTGTCCATTATTGATTTGCCCGATGCCACGCTACTTATGGTGCCCCGCATGCTGACCGAAGACGATTTTCGGGCAAAAGCTGTTGAAAAAATGACCGATCAGGTTTTGCGCAACTTTTGGACTTATGAGTTTGCCAACATGCATCCCAGGCTCAAAAGCGAGTCCATTTCTCCCATCTTAAACAAAATCGGCCAGTTTATCTCCTCGCACATGGTGCGAAATATCCTCAAAACTCCCAAGTCCAGCGTTGATTTAGAAGATATTATGAATCAAGGTAAGATATTAATTTTTAATCTGGCCCAGGGTCGGCTGGGTGAGGACAATTCGGCCCTTTTGGGAGCGATGACTATTACCAAAATTCAGCTGGCGGCTATGAACAGGGTGGCGCAAAAAGAGGAGAGCCGCCGTGATTTTTATCTGTACGTAGACGAGTTTCAAAATTTTGCCACCACCTCCTTTATCAAAATTCTCTCCGAAGCGCGAAAGTACAGACTTAATCTTATTTTGGCCAATCAGTACATCGGTCAGGTGCCGGAAGATGTGCGGGCGGCTATTTTTGGCAATGCGGGAACGATGATGTCCTTTTTGGTGGGAGCGGAAGATGCCCGCTATATGGCAAGGGAGTTTGCCGAACGGTTTAAAGAAGAAGATATGTTAGCCTTGGGCAATTATCAGGCCATTATTAAACTGGCTATAGACGGAATTACCCAGTCGCCGTTTTTATGTAAAACTCTGCCTCTGCCTTCAAGCCGCACCCAAAATAGGGAAAAAGCCGTTAAAGTCTCCCAGGAGCGCTACACCAAACCCAACCCTTGACAGCCCTATTGACAAGGGGGGAGAAATGTGTTTTAATGTAGATACTTTCAGGTGAACCCTTCTTGATGATTTTCCCAAAAAAACATGACTTCGAAGGCGTAAACTTTCATTTTTATATTTATGGCAGTTAAAAAAGGTCTAACAGTTGATGATGTAGTCGGTTCTGTAAAACAGGATGCGGTACCTGTTGCTCCGGCTGAACCAGTTTCTGTTAATCCGTCTGTTGGACCAGTAACTCCTCCGGTTGCACCTTTTGTGCCTTCACAGGCTCAATTTCCCGATGCCCAGGGTCCCACACAGACAGTCAGCGGTATTTTGGACATTCAAATGGAAGGACACGGTTTTCTGCGTCCCAAATTTATTCCTTCCGATTTAGACATCTATATTTCGCAATCACAAATACGCAAATTTCTGCTGCGGCCGGGTGATGAGGTTTCCGGTATTGCCCGACCGCCCAAAGATAATGAGCGCTACTTCGGGCTTTTAAAAGTGGAAAAGGTCAACGGACAACTGGCTACCGATTTTATCAAACGCCTCCGTTTTGAAGACTTAACGGCTATTTATCCCAATAAACAGATCATCTTTTCTACAGGAAAAACACCGCTTTCCACTCGCATGATTGATTTACTGGCTCCCATTGGTTTTGGCCAAAGAGCGTTAGTTGTTTCTCCGCCCAAAGCTGGCAAAACAACCATCTTGAAAGAAATTGCCAGCGGCATTACTGCCAACTTTCCCGATGTGCATCTGATGGCGGTTTTAATTGGGGAGCGGCCGGAAGAGGTCACCGATATTGCCCGTTCGGTCAAAGGAGATGTGATTGCCAGTAATTTTGATGAGCCGCCGGAATACCAGACCAGAGTTGGGGAAATAGGGTTAGACAGGGCCAAGCGTCTGGTGGAGCATGGAAAAGACGTGGTTATTTTACTTGATTCAATAACCCGTTTGGCTCGGGCATATAATCTGTGTGTTGAGCCCTCCGGCCGGACTCTGTCGGGTGGCTTTGATCCGGCGGCCCTTTGGCCGCCCAAGAAGTTTTTTGGAGCAGCCAGAAATTGCGAAGAGGGTGGAAGCTTGACCATTATCGCCACAGCTCTGGTTGATACCGGTTCCCGTCTTGATGATTTGGTGTACGAAGAGTTTAAGGGTACCGGCAATATGGAGCTTCATTTGGACAGAAGACTTTACGAAAAGCGAGTTTTCCCGGCTATAGATGTAGCTCGTTCAGGCACCCGCCAGGAAGAGCTTATTCTAAACGAAAAAGACGCTCAAGCCATTCGCACCATGCGCAGAATGCTTGATTTGCTCTCCGACGATGAGCGAACAGAAGCGTTGATTGAACGGTTGGCCAAGACAGAAACCAACAAGGAATTTCTCGCTAGTCTATCCAAAGGATAAAACCTGGAAATGTCTAATTTTTCGCTTGACTTGTCAAGCAAATTCTGCTACCTTGCTAGGTTAGATGCATAAAGTACAAAAATTCCTCTTACGGTTTCGTAGACAATTTTCTCTTCTTGTTTTTGATGCTTTGGAATTTTTCCGTTTGTTATTTCCCTATATTAAAAATAAGTTTTTAGTTTTGGGTCTGCGTTTTGAGTTTATCAAAAAGATTATAGTGGCAGGACTTATCAGCAAAAGAGGAAGGTTTACCCGGCCCTTTTTACATTTTGGAGTAGGAAGTTTTTTTATCTTTGGTATTATCGCCGCACCTGTTTTTGCCACTACCTATCCCATATTTTCCCAGCGGGACCAGCTGTCAAAAGCACCGTCTCCTTCTGCCGTGCTGTCTTCGGTCACGGAGGGAGAGGAGGTATTTAGCACCCAAATTTCTCCCAAGCCGCGGGATATCATTATCACCTATGTGGTGGAAGAAGGGGATACTCTTTCTTCTATCGCTCAAAAATTTGATGTTTCTGTGGATACCATTGTTTGGGAAAATAATATAAATGCCAAAGCCAATCTTTCTTTGGGACAGGAGATTAAAATTTTGCCGGTTTCCGGGATAGCGCATAAAGTTATTAAAGGCGATACTGTTTACTCAATTGCCAAAAAATATGAGGCCAACGCGCAGGGAATTGTCAACTTTCCCTTTAACGATTTTGCCGATCCCGATACTTTTGCTTTGACTGCCGGACAAATATTAATTGTGCCGGACGGTTCCCCTCCGCAAGTGGTACCCAGTAAACCACGGCCTCTGCCGCGGTTTATTGCCCAATTGGATACTATCGAAGGAGTGGAAGGGTTTATTTGGCCGACATCCGGTTCAATCACCCAATATCCGGTTTGGTACCACATGGCAGTTGATATTGCCAATAGCAGTGCTCCTCCTGTGGCGGCGGCCAAGGCCGGAAAGGTGACAACCGCGGAGTGTACACGGGGAGGATATGGATGTTATGTGATTTTAGATCATGGAGATGGTATTCAAACGCTCTACGCTCATTTATCGCAAATTGCGGTTAATGTGGGAGATAACGTGGCACAGGGGGAAGTGATTGGCAGAATGGGATCAACCGGGCGTTCCACCGGAACGCATTTGCACTTTGAAGTTCGCAAAAGCGGCGTACTTCTTAATCCTCTGAATTTTTTAAAGTAGCGTTTAGCGATTAGCGTCTAGCGTCTAGTTGCTTGATTATCAGATGTGTTTATGCTTTACTTAGTATTAACTATACGCTAAACGCTGATTAACTAGACGCTAAGTGTTCGGGCCTATGGTTCAACGGTAGAACATAGCATTCGCATTGCTAAGATCCGAGTTCGATTCTCGGTAGGTCCACAAACACAATTTTTGATTGGGCCGGTGGCGCAATGGCAGCGTACCTCGATGGCATCGAGGGGGTTGAGAGTTCGAATCTCTTCCGGTCCACCAAAGTAGGGGTTCCCCGCCTGCAAAAGCTGATGCTTTAGCATCTGCGGGCAGGGATTCCCCTCGGGTCCACCCTTCGACTCTGGTTCGACTACGCTCACCATCGCTCAGGGCTGTAGCGCTTCGACTCAGTTTTACCCTGAGCGTAGTCGAAGGGCTCAGTGCAAGCACTCAACGCAAGCGCTTGTTTCCTATTGACAAGTGTGGTATACTACAAATAGTTCCAGGTATTCTAAGGCCCCCTCTAAAGGTCACTTAGGAAATCCAAGGAAAAATTTGAAAGAGAAATGAGGTGAATTTCTAAGTGGCTTTTCAAGATCAAACATTAACCTGTCGAGACTGCGGTAACACGTTCGTCTGGACAGCAGCAGAACAAGAGTTCTACGCACAGAAAGGTTTTCAAAACGCCCCTGTTCGATGTCCTTCGGATCGTGCTTTAAAAAAGCAAAGAATGCAAGGGCAGAGGGAAAGTTTTGAAATAACTTGTGCTACATGCGGCAATAAGGATACAGTTCCATTTAAACCTACGGGCGACCGTCCGGTTTACTGCCGTGAACATTTCCAGAGAAAGAGTTAATAAACACTAAGTAACACAAATAAAACACTAAGCACCACGAATTATTCGTGGTTATTAGTGTTGTGTCCTAGCGTTGTCCTGATTCCGTGGCTGTGGGGGGACCCTTAACGTTTACCGGCTGCTGTTGCGGCGGTAAAGTACTTGATGGGCTGCTAAGCTCAAGCGGTTGCTGTTGCGTTGTGGTTGCTGGCCGGGCGCTTGGTGTGGCTTGCTCTCGGACGGGAATTTTATTCGTAAGTACTGCTATTTCCTGCTCAATTCTCTTGAACTCATCAGAATCGCGTTTCACCAGATTTCGGACATTTTGGTATTCGGACAGAGCGATTCTAAGACTGTCGGCATCGCCTTTTGCTTCAAAAGCGTGGCCGAGATTGTAGTGGGAATTGGCCAGATCGGGTTTAAGACTCACTGCTATCTGAAATTGGCTGATTGCCAGCTCCTGCTGATTTAGCTGGAGATAAAGGCCGCCCAAAGCTATGCGAAGAAGAGGATTGGCCGGATCAAGATTAACGGCCTGTTGAGTAGAGGCAACGGCGAACTGATCGGCATCTTTGGCAAATCCGATAATGTTTCTATAAATATTAGCCAGATTTTCCCAATTTGTCACATTGAGGGGAGATAGCGCGACTGCGTTTCTGCCAAAGTTAATTGCCTGTTGAACAAGTTGCGTCAGATTATTTCTATCCTGGTCGGAAACGGCCGCCTGCCCTGAGCCTGCCGAAGGGGTTGCTGTTTTTATTTGTTGGGCTTTAAGGGTGGCAATAGCTAAATTTGTCTGGGAGAAGAGGCGGTGGTAGATATCGCGATTGGCAAAGGTAGTAATTGCTTTATTTTGAAGATCATAGGTTTCTTTAATTTTATTGTTCTGTCCTTCCACGAGAGATTGCTGCATGGTGATGTCAGAACTGATAAAACGAACAAGAGAGACATTTTTTCCCGGAATGCCAAGTACAACAATCAGTATTACAAGAATAATAATTCCCAAAATGGTGAAAGGCAAAAGATCGGAGCTTTCTTTATTGTTTTTAACTTCTTCGGAGGGAATAACAGCCAGAAAGCCTTTTTTCAAGGCCACCATAGAAATGGTCAGATCAAATATCTGCGGGCTATTTTCAGATGATAAACGTACCGCGTAGACAGCCAGCAGAATAACAATCATGGACAATGTTAAATAAGAAAATGGTAGGAAAAAGGAAAAAAGAAACAGCAGGACTAAAGCTAAGAAAACACCCACGGTTTCTCTCTCCGACCGCCCGTTTTTGAAAAAGGAGGAAAGCAGGCGAAAAATAAGAAAAAGAAATGTAATAGCTCCGACAATGCCCAGAGTGGCTAGCGTTTCTAGAAAGAAACTGGATGAATTACTAAATCTGGCACTCCAAAGATCTGTGTTGTTAAGCGCCGCATCCTTAAAGCGGGTAAAGTCAAAAAGATAACTGCCCGGACCTGTTCCAAAAAGCGCGGTTTGAAAATTGGTACCCAGCGGCTGAAGAGCAGTGCGAAGGCCGGTTTCTTGAGGCAAAAGAGGCGGTTTGGCGCTTCCCATAAGCTGATAGAGGCCAATCAAGACGCCGACGGCAATAACAATGGTGGAGCCTATAGAAAAAATGCTTGCCAGGCGTTTTTGGGAAACAAAACTTGATTTAGCACGGGCAATAGTCAAAGGCAGAAGCGCGATGAGGAAAATGCTGGCGGTCAAAAGCGAGCCGGCCAGAGAAAAGGCCGCGTTTTTGGCAATTGGATAGGATAGAAGGTAAATGCCGCGAAATTGCAATATGGTGAAGATGCCGATAAGAACTCCTCCTAGGAGAAGTCCGCTTATTAAAACCTTTTCTTCTTCCGGTTTTTCAATGGTATTGGTGATAAGGAAGAAAAAGAGAATTAGGGCGAGTATTGGCAATGCGGCAATAAGGGCCGTTGAGGTGCTGGAGGCGAAGAATATGGAAGCAATAATGGTAAGGGCGAGAATAGCCAAAACCAGATCAAAAGGGGTTCTGCGAAAGGTAAATTTACCTTCCAGCACAGTTTTTAAGCCAAATAAAAAGAGCAAAAGCAATGTAGTTAAAATAAGAAGAAGCTGTTTAGGTATTTCAATAGCGTCGGTGGTAACTGGCAAGAGAAATAGCGGCAAAACAACTACGGTAACAGCAATAAGATACTTGCTAATAGTAGAAATAAAAGTCAAAAGTTTCATGTTTTAAGGTGAAATCATCAATTTCCCGTCACGGGAAAGTCTTCTTTTATTATCATACGCAATGTTTTATCACAAAGTCAATACCCTAGTTGATAATCCACCAGTTAAAGGTGATATCTTTGTTTATCCAGCTGGCAATTGCCACTGTAAAAGATTCATCAGGAATTTGTCTGGCCACATAAAGGGTTAAACCTTTGGTATCAGATGTAGGAGTAAGATATATCAGAGATTGTTCTGTTACAAATGATGTTTTTATAGTCACTTCAGCTGTTCCGCCCAAAATAGCCGCGCGGCCAACAGAGCCGTTGCTTACTTGAAAGTTGGTATCGGCAGAGGCGCTGGCAATTAAGGTTGGTAGTTTAAGTTTAAGAAATTCGGCTCGCCTCGCTTCGATGTCGGCGAAGCGGGCCGAGCCGGAGGCAATGAGATCGCCCCGACTGGTGATGCGAAGAACGGCCGAACCGGAGGCGTTTTCAATAATAAAACGTTCACCATCCGAGGAGTCGCTTCGCAACACCTCGGAGGTGGCCGAATGGACTCCTCCGAGGTGAATAATAAGGTCTTGGTTGGGAATGGGACTGATGATATTTGCCGAGAGAGTTCCTGCAAAAACGGCGTCGCCGCGGACGTGCAAATTGCCGCTATTATCTATATACACCCGGCCGTCAGCAATAGACAAACCGCCCTGACCTAGCGATTGAAGTTTCAAATCAGCACCCAAGACGTTAATAGAATTGTCATGCAGGATAAAGGCTGAACCAAGGGAGAGGATGCCGGTTATTGATGTATCGGACAGTCCTGTCGGACCAAGCGAGACAAGACCGTCAAAGAATGAGCCGCTGGCGGCAAAAAATTTATCAATGCGAAGTTCTCCCGAGTCGGAAGCGGCAGCATTGATAGCAGAGAGGCTGGCTATTTTTGCCTGAAGACCAACAATTTCATCGGCAATTATTTTTCCTGCCCGAAGAGTGCCGCTTACTGAAGCATCACTACTAACTTCTAACTGCTCACTAATAACTTTGTTAGCAGTTAGTTGTTGTTTTACGGTCAACTTTCCATCTACTATAATAGTATCGGAGGCGAGAGGGGAGATAATATCGGTTTTGACCTGGCCAATGTTGGCAGTGGCGGCAAATAACTGCTGAACATCAATCAATCCAGCCTTTAGACTGCCAATGAAAAATTCTATTGGGTTTATTGAATTATTGGTAGTATTTGTAGTATTGGTAGTATTGGTTAGGCCGGAGTAGGTGGCCTCTTTGACAATCAGCTGTCCATCGGCGGTGAAGAGAAGGTTAGGATTGTAGAAGGAGAGAGTAATGAGAGCGAGGATTTTTGAGATTTTGACGGTAGATGATGGAGGATTGAGGGTAGAATTTTGAGGATTGAGGGTAGAAGATGGATTAGCTTTATTCAAACTTCCATTTTCTATCTTCAAAGTTCTATCTTCTACATTCGACCCTCTATCGTCAAACGACTGCAACGCTTTGCCTACCACTGGGCCGGCCCTGGTAGCCCGCATCGCTACCCCCGGAGTGGAACTGGTTGTCAAATAGTCTCCCACCTCAATCGACCCGTTCTCCGTACTAACTTTCACCGGCACTCTTCCTACCAAGCCCACCGGTACCGGATATTCACCACTGCTAAATAAATCCTGTCCCAGACTTTCCGAAGAGGGGTTGGTGGAAACAATGCCAACAACTTCTTTTTGATAAGGAATCCCTTGTGATTTTTGGATCCAGGCTTTGGAAGAAGTTTTGCCGCTGTTAAGGGGATCGGTTACCTCAAATGGCAGTTTTTCCTTGTTAATAACCACCAAATCGCCGGGTTCAAGCGTTCCGTCACTGCCGTAATATTCGGCAAGGTCGGTTTGGGTGTCGCCGCAGTCGCGGATAATTGCGGCTCCGGCTGTGGCGTTAGTTTGGGTCCCGCAGAGGCGCTGTGAGGCTTGAGTGGCAGAGACTTGCAGGGTTGTTTCCGCTGTTTGCACTGTAAGTGTTCCGGAAATGGTGATGTTTTGTCCCACATTTAGATTTTTGCCAACAGCCAGATCCCGTTCAACGCGCAAATCGGAAAGGCGTCTTGGTCCAACTTCGGAAAGTGAATAGGCAAGACTTTCTGCCGGAACAGTCTGGCGGTTGAGACTGGCACTTGACCATTCAAATTTAAGCTCGTCCGTACTATCTTGAAAATGCTCAATGATAATTGGATACCAGCGGTCGCGGTCAAGATACAAACTGGCTTGGTGAGTAATTTTTTCCTGTTTTTGCCAATTGTCAAGGATTTTATTTTGATTGATAAAAACTCTGATGCCATCGCTGGTAGTCAGATAAAAAGTGTAGCTTTCGGAATATTTGGGACGGATGTATCCCACAATTTTGACAGAATATTCGCTGACTGCCGGCGAGGGGGAAAAATTGGCCAGATTTACAGTTGATAAAACGGTTTGCTTAAAAGGCCGGCCCGTAAAATCACCCAGACTTGCGGTATCATCATACCAAACGGCATATAATCCGCCGGTATTAAGATTGGAAAAACTGCCCAGAATAGAGGCATCGCCTGCCACTGAAAGAGAGGTGGTCGAAGTCACTCCTGCTACAGAAAGAGCACCGTTTGTTATAGTGTTGCCGGCATTATCAATAGCAAAGGCACTTTTACCGCCAACTTGTACGGCAAGAGCGTCGTTTTCGCCCTGGCTATTGATGGAGAGAGAGTCGGCAATCTCCACTTTGCCGGTAATGGAGTTAGTAAGCGGGGAGAGCACATCAATTTTGCCATCTCCGTCGGGCCAAAGCAGAATTGAACTGTTGGAGTTTTGGGCGGTTCGAATGGCTATAGATTGTCCGGTCAGAGTAAACGTTCCGGAACTGGCTATAATATTTGGTGAGTCATTGGTAATGGTAAGTTTCCCTTCGCTATCAAAAAGAAGCCGGCCTGCCCTGAGCGAAGTCGAAGGGTTTACTATCTGTCTTGGGCGCATTTCGGCGTCGCCTTGTATGGCAATGCCCAGATAATGAGGAGTCTGACTTTCCAGAATAGATGGCGGTACATCAGTCAGAATTATCTTGAAAAATCCCTGCTCATCCGGAGATACTTCTTTGCTAGTTTGATATAGAAGCTTAGTAAATTTATCCGGATCTTCATAGAAAGAAAAGATTACCAGCGAAGTTTTGTTCACGGCACTGCCGTTTTTGTCGGTCAGTTTACCGGAAAAAGTAAAGCCGGCCGGTTCTGTTGTCTGTTTATCCTGAGCGGAGTCGAAGGATTGTTTGACGGCAGTCTTTTCTTGTCGGCCAATTGGACTAATTTGTCTAATTAGCCCAATTTGTTCCAGGCCAAAAAGCAGTCCTATTGTAATTATAAGAAGTAAAAGCGGAATGACATAGGGGATAAATATAGTCTTTTTGTGTGGACTATAGAAATCTTTTTTTACATTGGCAAGAGAATTTTTGTTTTTGACGTACTTGCCAAGTTTGGATATATCAATGCCATTAATTTTATTAACAACTGTATCAATTGGCTGCACAAACAGATAGTCAAACAATTGAATGAACGGTAATTTGTCAAACCAACCCCGATTCAGTTGGGGTTCCTGGTATGTTTGGGGATTTGTCTTGGGAATATCTTGTGTAATCTGTGTAATCTCTTCGCCGTCAAAAGGATTTTTTGTCAAATATCCTTGCTCTTTGGCAAACTTGCAAAAGATGCGAAGAGAAGACAGCTTCCTATTTATAGATACAGGAGAAAGTTTTAATATATTAAGCAACCTATTTTTATATTCTGATATATTCTCTACAGAGATATTATATTCATAAACTGCTTGAGAAAGCCAGGAAAAAAAGTGTTCCAGGTCAAACAGATAATTTTTAATGGTATTTGCGGCTAGACCTTGTCGGTAGAGAAAATTCTTAAATTCACCGAGATGGTTTGGATCTGCCTCACCAGCGGATTTTGCCTTAATTTTGTCCAGCGGACTTTGGCTAACGAAATGAATGCTCAATAGAAATTCAAAAAATTTGCGCAGACTGCTTAATCTTCTTTCGATAGTGGCCGGACTTAAGTTTTGATCTTTAAGATATTTGACAAAGCTTTCTATATGTAGAAAGGTTACAGCGGCTGGTTGAAATGACAGACCGTATGATGTCTTAAGCCATCTTATGAAATAGTTAATATCGGCCAAATAATTCCTGACAGTATTGCCTGACGGCTTTACTTTTTGATCAAATAGGTAGTTTTGAAAGAGAATTGCTATATCCATAAATTACCGTTGCCGTTATCTGTGAAAAATATTACCAGCTTCAAGATTATACAGATTATATATTTATTTACCGACTTGATTAACTTTAGAGCTAAAGCATAGCGTTCGTCAACGGGCAGTATTTTGATACAATCGGATTGGGTTTATAAAGATTAAAATATTTTAGTAAGTTATCGTTTGATATATTAAGAGCAGATAATTTTTACGGGTTTTCACACTTCGACTGGTTCGATTTCACTCACCACAAGTTCGCTCAGTGCCACCATCCGAGGTGTCTTTCATTCTTGGGCGAAAATAATCCCGAAATAGCTATTCCTGTGATTTCTTATTATCGTTTTATATAGTGTGTGCTAGATAGCAAATAATTATTATGTAACATTTCTATTGACAAAGGACATAGATTATGTTACTATACTGTCAAAAGAGATATGCGCCGCTTAAAAGATACTATTTTGCTTATTCTCTCGGGAGGGCTGCAATTTTCCCCGCAGTATTATCCCTATGATGTAATTTACAAAAGGGCCGGTGGCTTTTCTCCTTCCTCAATTCGCGTTACACTTAATAGACTTGTTATGGATAGGGAAGTTGAAAAAATAGAAAAGAATGGCATTGTCCATTTTCGATTAGCTTCGCAGATGATTAAACAATTACGGGAGGATTTCTTTTTAGACAATACTCCTCTTCGTTGGGATAAAAAGTGGCGCGTGGCAATTGGGGGCAAAAGGAATAAGCTTAAAAAATTGGGCTTTGGTATGCTGCGAAGGTCAATTTATGTTTCTCCTTTTAAGGTTAAGTTGGGCCCTTCACAACTGCAGTTTGAAGTTCGTGAAATGCTTCCATTTTCAAATCGGGAGCTGGCAAGAATTGCCTGGAAACTGGATGGAGTGGAAATCCGCTATAATAAATGGATCAAAAAGGCAGCAAATTTTGATAAAAAAAGTGGTAATATTATGACGCTTATTGATGAATACAGGGCACTGGTAAGGGATAATCCAAAACTGCCAATAGAGCTTATGCCGATCACTTGGCCATTTGATCGCGTCCGAAAAATACTAATTACCCTGGTACATAATAATTTCCCGTGACGGGAAATTGAGGCTGACCCCGCCAAAGGCGGGGCTGACTAACGGGAGGTTTTAGCAGTCGTAAGTGCAAAGCGCTACAAAAAGATGATACTTCGATTTAGCCTTACCCGCGCCCAAAACGTCTAGTTTTACGGTAGAAACGAAGCCGTTGGATCGTTATAACAGTTATAATCATTATAACAATTATAATTCCCACACCTTTCTTGGGAATTGCAAAGAAAACGATAGTTTGTGTAAGGATTTCTCCTTCAATATCGACTGAAGCGTAAGCTGTGTATTTGCCAAATAAATTAGCAGAGGAAAAAGACGGTAGGTTGTGGGCGAGATTTCTGGTTGTTTGGGAGAGAACGTTTTGCGTTGGCAGCTCTTGCTTTTCGATAACATTATCATTGATATCTTTGATGATAACAGTCCCTTTGGCGCGGGCAAAGTGAGGACTTTGATTTTCAATTTTAAGCGTTGTGCGAATTTCTTGGCCAAAGAAAATTAGTTGATTTAGGGAAAATTCTTTTATCATAAATGTTTCGGTAGGTTGCCAGTTGGACGGGCGGATAGACAAAAGAAGATTGCTGGCTAAACCGGTTTCTATTTTGGAAAAGGCGCCACTTTCGGAAGGGGTTGGTTGTTCTTCGTTTTTTGTTTGAAAAAGAAGAGCGGCATAGTGGTCGGAAAATGAGGCCTCTTTTGGTATGTCGGCTGTCAGTAATAAATTGGCTGTTTCACTGGGTCGAAGTTTAAATTCGTTGTCTATTTTTTGCCCGTTTTTTTCTAAAGTCAGAATTTTATCAAGATTATTGTCATCGGTTAGATTAATGGACCCGTCTTCTAATGGAATAAATAATTTGATGCGAAAATATAGTGTTTGAGACTTTTCGCTATTGTTGGTCAAGCTTATCGGCGCTTTAAGTGTGCTTCCCGGCGTGGCAATAATTTCGGTGATGGGAGGATAAAGGGACAGGTCAAGCGGTTCGGCGGAGGCCGGAACAGGAATACTACCAATACTACCAATCCCGATAATTATCGGGGCCAATACTACCAATAACTTTTTCATTTTAATATTTCGGTATGGCTAGAAATACAAAAGTATTTTCGTAATGCTTATTTTTGGGGAGAGGTTCATTTTGACTGATGTTGAGTTTTATTGTTAACTCTTGGGGTAGGATAGCAACCATTGGTTCGTTTTTGGAAAGGTCGGCGAATTGCTTGTAGAGTACATCATCAAACGAATAACCTAGACCAAAAGTGAAGGGATTGACCCAGATCGATGGTGTATTTTGGCTGCAGCTGCCGTTGTCGCAGGTGGTATCGGGGATGGTTTGGTCATCAAGTTTAAGGGGACTCGCCTCGCTGCGAAGCGGGTGATTGGCAAAAGCCAGCAGTTGGTATCCGAGAGCAGAGCCGGGGTAAACTGATATATTAATTTTCCTTATGATGGGGTTTGTTGGAGTTATTGGGCCGTAGTTGATAAAATCTGCCGATACCGCAACACGCATTGGTTTGCCGTTTTGACTATTAATAAAGCCGGTCTGCACGGATGATTGAAGAGGAGGGGGAGTAGGGGTGATATTAGTTTGGATAATAAACTGACTGCTTTGAATAGTGGCCGCATGAGTCGGCAGCACAGATATAACAATTATTAGCAAGCTGTAACCTACGGTTATAATAATTATATTTCTCATAAGGCGGAGGGAGTGGTGGTAGCGCTTTCTGTTGCGATGGCGATGGGAGCGGTGTTTAAGATTTTGTTGGCTTTAGGGTCAAACAGAATGGCCTTTTTATTTTTGGCATAAAGGACTAAGATGTCATCATTTTTGGCGTCTTTGAAAAAGGGCTGATCTTTAAATTTGGCAATGTCGATAATGGTAATAACTTGCGGCGTTTCATCCTTTGGCAGAACCATCAGTTTTGACAGCGCGCTTACGATAGTGATTTCCAAAGGGGGAGTCGGTGAAGTTTGGGGCGTGGGCAGAGGGAGGTTTTGCGGAGCGGTGGCCTTTTGAAAAGTAGGCGCGACAAATTTTGCCAAGATGAAAAGCACGATGATGATAAAGATAATAGGCGTGTAGGGTCTGAACCAGAGATTTGCAAGAGTTTGTTTCATCGATGTATCTTACCTCTTTTTGTTTTAGTTGGTCAAGCTTATCGGCTCGGTGTTGACTATCCACCAGTCAAAGGAGACATCTTGAGATTGGGATTGGTTGAGGCTGACGGTGAATGATGTCCCCGCGACCTTGGCAGTTACCACCAGACTTTGAGAGGTAAGAGTGGTGGGGGTGACAAAGATCTTGGAGGTTGACTTAACTTTATTTGTCTGAATTGTAACAAAGGTTGTTCCCGCTTTGATAACGCTCTCGCCAATACTTCGACTGGCCAGAGTAGCAGATGAGGAGGCTTCGGCAGAGGACGTGGCTTCACCCAATATTTGTTGGGCAATAGTCAACTCTTCTGTTTGTATTTTCTTGGCAATAAGGGTACCTTCAATTTCTATATTGCCCTCTTTAGATAGCTTAATTTGGCCGTTGAAAAAGTCAACCGCCGCGGCCAGCGGGCTGTTTTGCAGTTTAAGCGTGCCAAGGGTGCTGATAGACTGCTCGACGTCGTCAAAGAACATGGTGCCGACGGTTAAGGTACCGGCGATGTTGGTTTTGCCAAGAAAGGTCTCACCGGTTGATCGAAGCGACAATACGGCTGTGAGGTTATCAAGTTTCATCTCTGATGAGGAGGAGGCCTCGGTTACCAGCTTGCTATTCAATTGTTCAAGACGGGATAAGAGCAATTCTGCCGAAGAGGTGGCTTCGGTCGAAGAAGAACTGGTGGTTGCTTCGTTTACTCTTGCCTCGAGATTAGCAATGCGGTTAGTATAAATCTCCAAGCCCTCAATTCTCTCTGCCCTTATAACTTTGGCGGCCAGAGTGCCGGAGAAGAACCCTGAGCCTGTCGAAGGGTCCAAAGCAATGGTGGGGGTGCCGGCGGCGTTCTTGATGATAAGTTTGCCTCTTTCATTGCTAAATGAGATAGCGCTGGTGCCTGTTTCGTCTAGAATGCTGACGGTAGAGGAAGCCAGGGCATCGTTGGGGAAGGCATACGACACGTTCACAAATGCTAGAATTTTGCCGGTACAGAACGTGTCGCCCTGAGCGTTAGTCGAAGGGGGTCCTTCGACTCCCTCCGGTCGCTCAGGACACTTGAATTCTTCAAGCGCTTTCCCCACCACAGCCCCGGGTCTGGTTGCTTTCATGGCCACTCCCGGGGTGGAAGAACTAGTCAGATAATCACCCCGCTCAATAGGGCCATTTTCAGTGGAGACTTTAACCGGCACTCTTCCTGCCAAAGCCACTTTAGTGGGATTTTCTAAAACTCCGTCTTCTTGAGACAGTCTAAAGCCCGGATTGGTAGAAACAATGCCAATTACATCATTTTGATAGGGCTTATCCGATTTAGCAATATACGCCGAAGCAGAGGCTTCTTTGTCAACCGCCACCACATCTCCTGCCTCAATTGAGGTATCTTTGGCGGAGAAGTCCTCGGCAACATCATAGGTTTGGGCGGTGGTGGTAATGGCGGCAGAGGAGCGGATATCATTATTAACCGAGTCATACCAAAGCGAAGCTGTTTCCAGAAGGGGAATAGTAGAGTTGTCATAGGAGTTAAAGGTCAAACGAACTGATTTATTGGCATTGGCTACGCCGTTGGCGGCATTATTATTAGCTCCTAAAATGACATCGCCAATGCCGTCAACTCTAAAGATGGGATTGAATATTTTTTCTGTACTTCTAATGCCTGAAGTGGCATTGGCAGGCAGCCATTGAGTGCCGACAGAAAAGGCATAATTAACATTTAAGTTATTTTGTATAAGGGTTTCGCCAAAGGGATTGTAGGTATTGGCAAAAAAGTCTTGGAGTGAAACATCAAGAGACTGCATGTAATATTCATTAGCATTGGCCATAGCAATTGTTCCGCCCAGTTTTGAACCCGGTCTTTGCACATCGGGGCGGATATTGCCGGCTACAGAAACAGATATCCAGTTATCATTGGTAAAGACATCACTTGAGGTATCATCTTCTTTATTGGTGGTCGCGTTATCGTTACTGTAAACTTGTTCTCTGGTGTCTGAATTTATACCGATGACCGATATGCCGCCGGAGCCGGCGCCATCATTGGCGGCAACATAAAGATAGGAATTGCTGAGATCAACAGTAACGGCCCTAACAGTATTGGTGGTGCCGTAAAGCTGTTGAACAGTGTCGCTGTCGGTTGCCCCGTCCCCGTCGGTATCAACACCTTCGTGATTTCTATAAGCATGCAATCCGTTTTGAGTGAGCTGTTGTATTTGGGAAGGGTTAAGGGCTTCGGCAGTAATCATCAGCTCATCAATCTGACCGTCATACCATTGAGACGCCCCGTTTTGTTTGGCGCCAATAACTAAGTTGGAACCGGCTGCGGTGACCGGATCAGTGTGAGTGCCGGCCGAGGCGGTATCATCATGACCGTTGACATAAATGCGGGCAGAAGTGCCGCTTCTAACTACGGCAATATGATACCAGCCGCCATAGCCGTCTGTTGTGGTGATGGTGCTGGCGGTGGAGGTGGTGGACTGGGAAGCCGGTCCTGCCTGATAAGTTTTGAAGGTGACCGTGGCAGTTGTATCGGCTGTTCTGGTTAACTCTAAGTCATAGCCGGTACCGACGGTGCCGTTGTCGCCAAAAGTTAGCAGGGTGCGGGAATTGGTGGCAAAAGAGTCGGGATTAACCCACATGGAGATGGTAAAGTTTCCACTGGTAAAATCAAAGTCATTATCGGTTTTATAAAGAAAGTTGGTACTGCCATTTAAGTCAACTCCTTTGCCCCGCACAGCAGTGATATCAACAGTGTCGGTATTGGCAGTGGTGGAAGGAGTGCCGTCGGAGTCGGCGTAAAGAGTGAGATCGTTAGCTTTTAAGGTAACATCATCCACTGTGGCACTGGCGGCATTATCCGTCAGGTGCCACATGCCGCGGATATCTCCCACCATCTCCTCACTGATCCAATCTTTGGTAATATATTTAACCGAACTGTTGGACTCATCGCTGCGGTTGGTATTAATCACAGCTACTCCCTGATTGGTGCCTACATAAACGGTCTGCGATTTGCCGTCAACGGTTGAGGTACCGTCGGTAACATACAAGTTTTGGGGGGAGACTTGAATAGTGGGGGCGGTATTAGCAAGAGCCGGAGTTGACAACTCATCCCAGACCTTATCAGGAGTGCCATTAGTCTCGCTGGCAGAGTCATTAACCACTTTTTTCCACAGCTCCAGCTGGCCTTGAGTTTCATTTAAAGCCCATAAATTGCCTTCCTTATCCAGCCAGGCGTTGTTGTAGTCATCATTGGTAACATCAGAATAAAGCCGGGCCACCTGGTCTGTTTCATTGACCAGCAGTATTTCGGAATCTGTGGCGGCCACAAAATAAGTTTTGCCGTTGACTATTTGGGCCTGAATTGAGTTGCGGGTGTCTGTGGAGCTGGAGAGGTTAGTAACAGCGTTTACTACTATGCTTACGGGGGCGGCTTCTCCTACTTTTCCTGATGCTGAAAATTCACATAAGCTTCCCGCACCGCACCCCTGCCCTCCCCACTGATATGATTTGTCCCTGATAAAATCATGCACGGTTATCCCGAAGCCTCCTCCCATCACACCAACTCCATAAATTTTACCGTTGTAGGCGTATGTGCTGTTTATTCCCGACGATCCAAACTGCCCAAAAGTTTTCCATAGCGAAAAGTCTCTGGCATCATAAATTTGCCAAGTAAAGGCTCCTTGGGTACCGGCAGCGACAATAATGGCCACTTTGGGGAAGCCGTGCGGATATGAATTATTGGCTATGACATTGTACCAGCCGGAGCTTTTGGCGCGGTCGTCATCAGTCCATTTGCCGCCGTCCGGGTCTTTGGTGGTATCATAAACAAAAATTTGATTCACAGGAGTGTAGCCACCGTTATCGGCGAGAGTTGTTCGTCTGGCTCTTCCTCCCAAAGTCAAATCGCGGTCGCTTAAAGCCAGAAGAGTTCTGTTGCCTTGGGTAACATCTATGGCGTTAGAAGCGGTGGAAGAAAGAGCTGGAGCATAAGAAACTTGAGATACTTCGTTGGGACTATTTCCTAAGCCAGGGTTCATGTTGGGATTGAGTCTGATGACTGTTCCCAGAGCGGTGGATTGATTGTTGAGAGATAGATTGGAAGCGCTTTTGGCTTCAAAAACTCCGGTGACTGTCATATTGGTTTGGGTGAGGTTTTCCCCAAATGGATTAAAGGAGTTGGCAATAAAGTCCTGAAAAGAAGTATCTTTGCTTTCCGCCCAGAAATCTCCGTCAGTGCCAATAATCAAGTTTCCTCCCAGTTGTCTGCTATTACAGTTGCTGGTGGTACAAGTGCTATCGGGACTGATATTGCCGGTTAAAGAAAGAGACATAATATCGTCATTGGCAAAAACAGTGCCGTCATCATCGGCTTGAGCTCCGTTGATGGAGTAGGTTTTGGCGCGGGAGTCGGAATGAACTCCTATTACCGATACTCCGCCGTCGTTGGCTCCATCGCTTGATTCCCTGGTCCCCAAATAAATATAAGAGCGGCCTTGATCAACAGCTACAGATGAGACATTATTGGTGGAGCCAAAGATATTTTGCAGGGTATCCGCGTCGGAGGAGGTGCCGTCGTCATCACGGTCGTCAGTTGAGCTGTGATTTTGCAAAGCAGACAGGCCGACAGAGTACATTTGTCTGACTTGAGAGGCATTTAGAGCTTCGCCGGTAATCATCAGCTCATCCACCGAACCTGCCCAGACAGTGCCGGCGGCAGGGGTAGAGTCTGCTCCCACATTTAAAGCTCCGCCGTTGGCTAAGGTGCTGGTGGCGGAAATGGCGGTATCAGAGGCTACCAAAACGCCGTCAACATATAGTTTAATTGATGTAGTACCCTGTTTAACAGCCACGACATGATGCCAATTGTTGTCGTCATAATCAATAGCCGAGGTACAGGCCTGATCATCAGGAGTCCAGGCAGTATCATCATCTATGCCGAAGCACATATCACCCGAGGCATCCATCCAGACTTTATAGCCTTGAACTGTACCATCTCCTTTGGTTACCAGATAATCCTCGGTGGTCGCGATAGTATTGTGTTTAAACCAGATGCCGATGGAGAAGTTATCAGTTGGGTCGTAAGTAAGGGCTGAGGTAGTGTCAAAGTCATTGTTGTCATCGCAGACATTAGAGCCGTCGTCATTTGTATCGGAGCAGAGGTAATCGTCTGTGCCGTCCAGAGTTAAGCCTGTTCCCCGAACACCTGATACGGAAACAATACTATTGGTGGTAATGGCATTGGTCATCAGCCGGTTAGCCTGATAAGAACGGTCGGCAATATCTGTTCCCGAGGTGGTAAGCGAGGCAGTTTCTATCATGGGAACCATGGTGCGGATATTTCCCACCTGTTCTTCGGTAATATAGGTATTGGTGTAGTATTTAACAGAGCTATTGGTTTCGTCATGCTCATTGGTATTAATAACTGTCAGCCCGGCGCTGTGAGCTATGTAAACAGTGGGGCTTTCGCCGTTGTCAACAGTTGATGTGCCGTCGGTTACCCATAGAGCATCCGGTGCAGTATTAAAAGTTGGAGCAGAGCTCCAGATGGCCGGGCCGGTAGTTGCAACCCATTGGGTGTGATAATTTAGTATTGATTTGTCTGTGGTATCATTATGGATTGTTCTTCTTTTAATCAGTTTTGATCCACTTGAGGAAAATGTCCATAGAGAACCCTTCTTGTCTATCCAAACTGCATTATTTACACTACAACCTGTGTAATCAAGGACTCTATTATCATTTTCCTGGATAACCGAGGCGCAGGAATCAGTCCCTACTGCGGTATAGGTTTTACCATTAATATAAGCAGAATAGATGTCATAGATTACAGTATTTACGAGAGGACCTGAAGGCCCGGGGTTCCAGGTGATGGTGGAATTGCGGCTGGAAATGGGCAGGTTGCCCAGATAATCATCAGTGGCGTTGAATTTTTGGGCAGAGTCGTTTTTAAAATCAATACTATATAATCCGCCCACCGAGCCGATATTGCCGTAATAAACCTTGCCGTTTAGGGCAAAGACCGATGAGCCGGTGGAATTGGTGGTGGGACCGATCATTTGCTCGGTGGTGGTGGCGCCTTTGCGGAAATCCATCCATAAAGTGTTATCTTTCGCATCATAAATATATAGTTTGGTTGTAGTGGCTACCAGCAGGGCTTTTTTGGGAAAAGCTCTCTGTCCGCAGCGATCATCGGTATCAACCGTACAGGCAGGAGCGGTATTATCAATGGTTTCGTTATACCAGCTGGAGCCTCGGGATTTGCCATCATCCACCCAATTTCCTCCGTCCGTATCTTTAGAAGTATCATAGACAAAAGTATTTGTGATATTAGCTTGAGTGGTTAAGTCGGTATGACCGCCAATTGTCAAGTCTTTGTCTGTCAAAGCCAGCATGTCGCGGTTATCCTGTTCAAAAGCAAAAGCCTGTCCGGTGGTCAAGGCATCTGTATCAACTTGCAGGGCGGCGCCTGTTGTTACAGAATTGGCAGCTAGAGAAAAGGCAGAGGAAGTGCCGGTGCCGGTGGTAACGGCTGATGTAATCTGGACTGCTCCCGTGCCTCCGGGGATAATGCTTAAGTTGGTATTGGATGCCGTGACTATGGATCCTTGAGCAGGGGCATTGTTAAAAAATAGACCATAATTATTATCTGCTCCAGACAAAGACCCTAAATATACTCCATATTGAGTAGCTGTCCCCGTGGTGTTCATAGTAGCATTATCAACATATACCCCATATCTATTAATAGTTCCCGAGGCAACTGTGGCAGTTCCACCAAAGTATCCTCCATATATATTTTCCGTAGAACCTGCAGCCAAAGTGCCAGATGGAGCAGAATATATTCCGTAGAGATTCTGGATACCGCCTGTATTGGCAGAAGTAGAAGCGGGAGCAAGATACAACGCGGTATTAGTTCTGGTTCCTGAACCTATTATTCCAGTAGCTGATGTTGCCAAATAACCGGAATACAGTGTATCAGCTGTAGTAGAGGAAGTAGTTACCGTAGAGTACTGTCCATATCCTGTTTTAGCGGCATTGCCGGAGAGGGCTAAGGAATAATATCCGGCATAATCTGTATTGGCATTAGCTGTGGCATCTGTGGCAGTGATATTTAGGCCATATCCAGTGACTGCTGATCCTGAAAAATCAGGAGCGCCGTAGATTAAAGATGAAGCAGAACCGATGTCTGCGGTGAACTTGGCAAAGTGGTCAGTTACTCCGGTTGATGAGGGGCCGGATAAAGTTAAGGCTGTTCCTGTGGTCAACCCCGTACCTGAAATAGTGAATAAATCTCCGGTAGTAGTGGAGTTGGAAGTAATCCCTGCCACTGTTCCGGAAAGACCAATGCCGGTATTGGTAATTAAGAAATCCCCGCCATCTGTATCTGTTGAATCTAAATCAAGCAAAGCATCCGGGGTGGCATCACCAATTCCCACACTGCCACCACTGGATGGTACTATCAATGCATAATTAGCAGTGGTGGCGCCTGATGCAGAAAAGTATCCGGCCACATTTGTGCCTGATGTGGCATTGGTATTGGTAACAGCAGAATATATGCCGTAAGCTGTATGGGCCAGTTGGGCATTGGCTCCGGATCTGGCAATATTTAACAAAATATCTGAACTTGATGCAGTTCCGGCTGTTGAAGTTGAGGCCAGATTAACCAGACCATTGGTTGTCCCATTACCTGTCCAGGTATTACCTGATGTGGCTATATCTAATAATTTTCCAGTAGTGACTGAATCTGTAATGAGGTAAGTTCCTGTACCTGAAGTAATGGCTGTGGCATCAAACACAAAACCTGATGTGGTAGTTGTTCCTGTGGCCACATTACTGGTGAATGTTTGCGCTCCGGTGCCGGTGGTGACATTAAAGGCTGTTGCTCCTCCGGCATTACCTATATTAGTAATAGTTCCTGAACCATTGCCAATATTTAAAGCAGTAGTGGCTGCTCCTCCGATATTTAAGGTAGTAGATACTGTATTGAAAGCATCAAAAGAAACACCACCCACAATACTTGTTACCACGGTAGGTGTTGTTAATGCCGGTGAAGTGGAAAATACAAGGTTTGTGCTTGTTGTACCTGTTGCGCCTGCAGCTGTGTAGCCTGTGATGTTATTGAAACAAGTTATGGATGCCACACTACAGTTTGTGCCTCCATCTGCCACTGCAATGTCTGTGCCATTCCAAGTACCGGAAGTAATGGTGCCAACAGTATTTGCCGTACCATCAAATCTCACATTCCCTGCATCTACCCACAGGGCCAGGGCGGTATTGGTAATGGCCGTATTGGTAGATGCCACGGGAATGCCGGCAATATACAGGGTGGCAGCATCGGTAAAAGTCAGAGTGGCATTATTTCCTGTGAGAGTGGCAATGCCCAAAGCAGTAGTTGCTCCAATTGCCACAGTACTTGAAGCATTGGAAAAGTTTTGAGTATCAGCCCCAATGTTCTGTGCCCATCCCTGGGCACTCACTGCTGCCTGGGTACTGTCAGCCCAAAGTCCCATGTCTAAAAATCCATCTAATCTAGTTGTTCCTGCATCTACCCACAGGGCATAATTGTTAGTAGCTTCAGTGGCTGCACCACTGATGTAAAGAGAGGCGGAATTAGTGGGGGTGGCAGTACCCACAGTGATATTTGGTTCATCAATCTGCAGTCCAAAGACATCGGTATTGCCGGTATTGGTGGTAATGGCATTGGTGTTATCAACAAAGGCTTTGGCAAAAAGGGCTTGGGTGGTGGTAGTGGCAGCAGGGTCAACATGAAGAAGGGAAGTGGGCGCTGTGGTACCAATTCCCACATTGCCGGTTCCTGCAAAAACAGCTGCATACTTATTAGTCCCTCCTGTTGGGGAATCAACATAAAGGCCATAGGAATTATTAGAGCCATTTCCACCATCATTGCCAATCCATAAACCCATAGCGTTGGTAATTACAGCTGAACCTGCTTCGTTAGGAGGAGAGAGGATGCTGACAGTGGCCGCATTGGTCACAGTTAAAGCTGAAGCTGCAGTAACAGCAGGTGTGTTAAACTTGTTAAATCTTTGATTGGTAAACCCACTTGTTATGGTTTGAGTATCGCCACGAATTAGCATGGTATTTTTTTCATCTGTAACTCCGGTATTGGTAAGAGAACTCATCTCGAATTTAGGATTATTATCCGATGATGACCCTGTTCCATCAAAGTAGATTCTGCTGGGGGTAAAGGTATATCGCAAGACTCCGTCTATGCCAATTTTGATTTCACCGGCAGCAGCTTGATAAATGCCGGTATCAGTATCTCCCACAAAAGAATAAGCAGGAGTAGAGACAGCCGTACCTGTTCCCTGAATTTGTCCATCAAATCGTGCAGCTCCCGCATCTACCCACAGGGCCAGGGCAGTATTGGTAATTGCTGTATTGGTGGAGGCTACGGGAATGCCGGCAATATACAAGGTGGCGGCATCGGTAAAGGTCAAAGTGGCATTATTTCCTGTGAGGGTGGCAATGCCCAAAGCAGTAGTTGCTCCTATGGCCACAGTACTCGAAGCATTGGAAAAGTTCTGGGTGTCAGCCCCAATATTCTGTGCCCATCCCTGGGCGCTCACTGCCGCCTGGGTACTGTCAGCCCAAAGTCCCATGTCTAAGAATCCATCTAATCTGGTTACTCCCGCATCAACTATTAAGCCATAATTGGCTGTGGTAGCACCTGTGGCAGAAAAATATCCTGCTACATTTGTTCCTGATGTAACATTGGTATTGGTAACTGCAGAATATATGCCATAGGCGGTATGGGCAAGTTGTGCATTGGCTCCGGATCTGGCAATATTTAGTAAAATATCTGAACTGGAGGCAGTTCCGGCGGTTGAGGTTGATGCCAGATTAACCAGACCATTGGTAGTGCCATTTCCTGTCCAGGTATTGCCGGATGTGGCAATATCTACTAATTTACCCGTGGTAATTGAGTCAGAAACAGCATATATTCCAGTTCCAGATGTGATGGCTGTGGCATCAAAAACAAAACCTGAAGTAGTAGTCGTGCCTGTGACCACATTACTGGTAAAGGTTTGAGCTCCTGTACCTGTGGTGACATTAAAGGCTGTGGCTCCTCCGGCATTGCCTATATTGGTGATAGTTCCCGAGCCATTACCAATGTTTAAAGCAGTGGTAGCCGCCCCGCCAATATTTAAGGTAGTAGATACAGTATTAAAAGCATCAAAAGAAACACCACCCACAATACTTGTTACTACGGTAGGTGTTGTTAATGCCGGAGAAGTGGAAAATACAAGGTTTGTGCTTGTTGTACCTGTCGCGCCGGCAGCTGTGTAGCCAGTGATGTTGTTGAAGCAAGTTATGGATGCCACACTACAGTTTGTGCCTCCATCTGCCACTGCGACATCAGTTCCTCCCACACGATAGATGTATGCTGTTCCAATGGTAACTGCTGTTGGAATATCTGTGGAAATACTTGGTACTCCTGTGCCAGAGGTTACGAGAACTCCACTATTCGCAGTAGCCAAAGCTGCCATTACATTAGCTGAAGAAGCATATAATAAGGTACTTACTGCATTGGTTGCAGGATACGTTGTTGTTGACCAGGTAGGCGCCGCTGTAGCTCCGGAAAGAAGTAATTGTCCTGCTGTTGCAGTGCCTGCAAGAATTGCTCCTGCTGTTGCTGTTGAATAGAAGATACCTCCATTGGAAGCAGTGAGTGAAGCATTGGTTCCTCCATCTGCTAAGGCAATGTCTGTGCCATTCCAAGTACCGGAAGTAATAGTGCCAACAGTATTTGCTGTACCATCAAACCTGACATTCCCTGCATCCACCCACAATGAATATGCATTGGTAATACTGCCTCCTCCTGAAGCTGTGGGTGCATTAGCTATATATAATGTAGCTGCATTAGTAGTAACAACACTGGCATTAGAAAGGGTGGGTTGTCCAATGTTAACTAAATTAAACCCTGTGGCTGTAGTAATATTAGTACTTCCTGAAACAGTGATAGTAGAAGCAGGAATATTAAAGGCATCTAAAGTGGCAGATGCAGCCGAGGCCACAGTCTGGGTGGGTGCGTGATAGACTGTTCCGCCATTGGTATAGACAGAGTAGTTGGTGGTTGATCCGGATACTGCTCCGATGTAGAGGCCATAATTAGTGGTGGCGGCTCCGGTTGCTCCGCCAATATTTAAGCCATAGTTGGTAGTTCCAACAGAGGTTAAGGTATTAACATTAATTCCATAGTTAGTAGTTCCAGTTCCAGACAGCGCCCCCACATTGATTCCATAGTTGGTAGTTCCACCTGTGGTGACCACGCCTCCTAAATTAATTTGTGCATTTGTGGTGGTGGTGGCAGAGGTTAAAATACCTGTACTAATTTGATAATTAGAGGTAGTTCCACCTGTCATGGTTCCAAGCTGCACTCCGTAGTTGGTTGTACCCGTTGTTGAAATATTGCCAACAGTTATGCCTGCTCCTGTGCCAAGGGCTCCGGAGATTGCTCCGATGCTCAATCCCGTATTGGCAGTAGTTCCAGACAATGCTCCAACTGTTAATCCTGTGGAAGTTGCACCTGTCATGGCTGCTACTTCCAACCCTCTGTTGGTAACTGCTCCTGTTGCCGAGAAGTAACCACCCACATTAGTATTGGTTGTGCCGGTATTGGTGACTGAAGAATAGAGTCCATAGGCAGTGTGAGATGCATTGGCATTAGCGCCTGACCTTGCAAGATTGAAAAGAATCGAGGAATCAGAGACAGTTCCTGCGGTAGATGTTGAAGCCAGATTTACCAGTCCATTAGTTGTCCCATTACCTGTCCAGGTATTGCCACTGGTGGCAATATCCAATAATCTGCCGGTAGTAACAGAATCTGTTATTAGATACAAACCTGTTCCTGAAGAAATGGCTGTAGCATCAAAAACAAAGCCGGAAGTGGTGGTTGTGCCTGTTGCCACATTGGAGGTAAAGGTTTGGGAACCTGTACCGGAGGTGAAAGCCAAGGATGTTGTTGATGCACTAGAGCCTATTGTGATAGTGTCTGCACCGGTTCCTCCAGTCCCAATATTTATTGTATCTGCACCCGTAGCTCCTGTTCCCGCGAGATTAATAATATTTCCTCCGGTACCTGTACCTACATTGACAGTTTTGGCGCTGTTGCCGGTGCCCAAATTGACTGTGCCGGTCGTAGTTGAGTCTAAAGTTAAAGCGTTGGCGCCGGTGGAGTTGACGGTGAGCGTAGTCGAACCGGTGATGGTGGTGGCGTCAATAGTCACGGTGTCGCCAATTACCACCGAAGTGCCAAAATAGCCGGTTCGCGGGCGGGTTGCCCCGGAAGCGCCAATGTCGTAGCTGTTATCAGTTCCAGTTAATAGGTGACCCGAAGCGTTGATCCGCCATCTTTCCGTTCCGCCGGTAGTAATGGCCAAAATATTAGCTCCGGCCCGATACAGTCCGGTGTCAGTATCATTGGTAAAGGTGATGGAGGGTTCGCTGACTGAACCGTCGGCAAAGCTGGTAGAGCCGCCGATGGTCACGCTCCCTCCGATAGTGGCGTTGTTGCTCAAAAAGAGGTTTCGCCAGCGAAAGCCGGATGTGCCCAGATCATAGGCGTTGTTGGTGGCAGGCGTCAGTCCCGTTTCCATTGTGCCTGAAAATTTAATATTGCCGGTAAAGGTGGTGGTGCCGGTCACATCCAGCTTGCCGGAAAAGCTGGCGTTGCCGCTTTTATCAATGGCCGCATTTTTCAAATAAAGACTTTCAAAAGGGGTGCTGGCAATACCAAAGGAGCCGTTGCCGCCGGAAGCAGGATAGAGGTTGCCGCTGGCATCGGCGATGATGCTGTTGTCGCCGATTCTAAGATTAGCCCGAAAGTAGGGAGGAAGTTGTAGGTCGTAGCCTTGCAAGGTCTCACCTTGCGAGGCTAAATCTTCGTTGAGGCGGGTTTCATTGAGTGAGGCATCATCTAAAAAGATGTCGCCGCCCTGGTAATCCATCACCTGAATAAACGGATATTTTCCCAGAGCCGCGTTTTGATAGTTAAAACTATATCTTATCCAATCATCTTTATTTTCAAGCGGTAAGTCTTCATAAATATCGGCGCTGTAGCTTGAAAAATCGCTGGCGTTTTTGTTGGGGTCGCCGGAGTCAATCGTGCCCATAAAGCCCAGGCGAAGTCTGGGGGAGCCTTTGAGGTTTCTGGTGCGAATAAATACCGAGAGCACGTAGTCTCGGCCGTTAATAGTAGTTATGCCTGATTGGGCCAGTCCCGGATTTATTATGTTACTGTTTGATGCAAATTGATCGGATATCTTGACCGCTTGGGTGCCGGTGTGGACCGATTCAAGACTGACAAAAGTATTGCCAACTGTGGCTGTGCCTGCATAACTCCAGAATTTTGGTTCGCTGTTTAAGTTGCCTCCCTCAAACGAGGAATTGATAACCATGTTTTCCGAGATCTGGGCGGACAGATTTGAGGCAAGCTGGGGACTGGCAATTCTGCCTAAGATATCTCCTTGAGTTGTCAAGTTTTCAACAGCGCTTTTTGGCAAAAGTGAGGACAGATAGCCGTCTATTTTAGCTTTCATATTGAAGCCCAAAGGAGTGTAAAAAACTGCCACAGCTAAAGTCAAAAAGGCCGCAGTGGAGAGGGCAAACGAGCTTCGCAGGGCGTTGTGGTTTAGAACAGTTACTCCATGGTTTACTCTTTGAGCTTCCAAAGTGATTTGGTCGGAGGCGACAATTTCTTTTATTTCCTCAATGGGTTTTTTCTGTGCCTTAAGATCTTCAATTTTGGCCAGAATATCCAGAGCATAGCGGGGCAGATGACCAATGGTGTAGTCAACGCCCTTTTGCGGCTGAAGGCGGACTTGATGGGGTAAAAGGCCGGTTTTGATATAATAGCGCAGACGCTCATTGGGGTTGCCTTTTCCAAGATAAATTCCACGATTTATTGCTTCGTCAATAAATTCTTTAACTGGTATTAAGCCATTGGCAGGTTTGTTCATTATATTTTTTCTCCGTCTTCGCCGGATTCCCGTGACGGGAAAATAAAAACTGTATCTAATATATACCTTATATAGTCAGGAGAGTTCTTGTCAATATACTAAGATAGTATAGGAGTATATCAAACAATCTCAACTTATATTTATATTATTTTTCTCTGTTTATTCAGAGAATGTTTGCCATCTTTTGCTTGTCCAAAAGATGGCGTTAAAAGGACAGCCTGAATGGAAATTTTCCTGCAGTTCATACCTCGGGCACTCGGGGAGAGCTCTCCGCAATAACTGCGGTTTCTCCACCTTTGCCCTCGGTTCTTCGACAAGCTCAGAACCGCCCTGAGTAATTCGAAGGGCGGCAGAACTGCGACGGAAAATTTCCAGCAGGCAACCATCAATGGCGAGGGCCGCGCCTTTGGCGCGGCCCCTAAATGCCAATTGAGATCTTTTTCGTAAATTTTCTTGCCGAGTGGTATAAGTGCGGAGACGGCCGCTATGGCCGAGGTTCCGCCTGATTACCCAAGGGTAGAAAATTAGAAAAAGGCTCACTTTGGCTGCCTTTCTTTACTTCATTTCTTGGGCAAGCAAGAAATGAAAAATAAGTTTGTTTGACAACAACAGTTTTCAATGCTAGGATTAAACCTATGGAAAAGTACGAGCCGACAAAAATCGAACCCAAGTGGCCCCGCACAACTCTTACCTCTCCTCGTGGTCTACGTCCACGCAGTCGAGGGGCGAGTATACGGGGTAAACAGGAGTATAAATACAGTCCTGGGGTGATTGAAGAGTATTGGCAGAGAGTCTGGGAAAAGGAGGGAGTTTATAAACCTGACTTGGATACCGCTAAAAAGCCTTTCTACAATCTGATGATGTTTCCTTATCCGTCTGCTGAAGGGATGCATGTGGGCAACATGTATGCCTTTACCGGCTCCGATATTTACGGCAGATTTAAGAGAATGCAGGGTTATGATGTCTTTGAGCCGATTGGTCTGGACGGTTTTGGCATCCACAGCGAAAATTACGCCATCAAAGTCGGCCGCCACCCCAAAGAGCAGGCTAAAGTGAGCGAGTCGAACTTTTACAGACAGCTCAAAGCTACCGGCAATGCCTATGACTGGTCGCGGACGGTTGAGACCTATGATGCGGATTACTACAAGTGGACTCAATGGATTTTTATCCAGCTTTTCAAAAAAGGCTTGGCTTACCGCAAAAAATCACCGGTCAATTTTTGCCCATCGTGTAAGACTGTATTGGCCGACGAACAGGTTATTGATGCTAAATGTGAGCGCTGTTCTTCAATCATTGAAAAGAGAAATTTAGAACAGTGGTTCTTCAAAATTACCGATTACGCTGATAGATTACTTGATGGTTTGACACAGATTGATTGGACAGAAAAGGTTAAAATCGCCCAAAGGCAGTGGATAGGACGATCAGAGGGAGCGATAATAAGATTTAAGATTGATGATTTACGATTTAAGAATAAAGATATTGAGGTTTATACTGTATTTCCGGAGACGATTTATGGCGTTACTTACATGGTGTTGGCGCCAGAGCACCCGTTTGTCAACGATATCGTCAGTGGTAAAGTTAGCCTTGCAAGGTCTCACCTTGCGAGGCTAAAAGACTATGTGGAGTGTTCGAAGAAAAAGACAGAACAGGAGAGAATTGCCGAAGGGAAAGAAAAAACCGGCGTATTTACAGAATTTTATTGCGTAAATCCGGTTAATAATCAAAAAGTGCCGATTTGGGTGGCCGATTATGTTATTGCTGCTTATGGGACGGGAGCGGTGATGGGCGTGCCGGGTTCTGACCACCGCGATTTTGCTTTTGCCAGTAAATACAAACTGCCAATTATTCGTGTCATCGCCAAGACAAAAGATAATTTATCAGAGATTGATTCGGAAGAAGAAGTGTTGGAAGAGGGAATATTAGTTAATTCCGGAGAATTCTCCGGTTTATCAACGCCAGATCCCGCAAGAGAGAAGATAAAAGACTTTTTGAAAGAGAATGGATACGGAGAGAGAAAAAATCAATATCATCTTCGCGATTGGTTAATTTCGAGACAGAGGTATTGGGGGCCGCCGATACCAATGATAAATTGTGAGAAATGTGATTGGCAGCCGGTGCCGGAAAAAGACCTCCCGGTTTTATTGCCCGATGTTAAAGACTGGAAGCCTCACACTTCGACTTCGCTCAGTGTAAAAGGGCCACTTGCCAATCATCCCGAATTTTTTAATGTGGTTTGCCCAAATTGTGGGGGAGAAGCTGTTCGAGAAACTGATGTATCTGATACATTTTTAGATAGTTCGTGGTACTTCTTCAGGTATATTTCAACAGAATTTAATAATCGACCCTTCGACAAGCTCAGGGTTAACAGGTGGTTACCTGTTAATATGTATATCGGCGGAGCGGAGCATTCGGTTTTGCATTTACTTTACGTTCGATTTTTGACAATGGTGTTTTATGACTTGGGCCTTATTGACTTTAATGAACCGTTCCCCAGATTTTATGCTCATGGACTCCTGATCAAAGAGGGAAGTAAGATGAGCAAGTCCAAAGGCAACGTGGTAGTGCCGGATGCCTATATTAAGAAATATGGAGCTGATACACTTCGAACCTATTTGATGTTTTTAGGACCATTTTCTCAAGGCGGAGACTTCTATGATAGCTCTATTTCGGGGGTCTATAGGTTTTTGGGAAGGGTTTATAAATTGGTAAGCGGTTTTGACGAAAAAGATCATTCGCAGTCGCAAGCAAGAAGTGCTAAAGAAAATGTGGAGCCCGCCGGTTCACAAATCGATAAAAAACTTCATCAGACCATTAGAAAAGTTACCAGCGATATGGAGGCATTACGGTTTAATACCGCTATTTCAGCCCTGATGGAGTTGGTTAACACCTTTTATCTGCATCAGAATAGCCTTAAACGGACTGATTTAGAACAAATGCTGATAATGCTGGCGCCTTTTGCCCCGCACGTGACAGAGGAATTGTTTCAATTCCTCAACTCAAATCTCAAATCTCAAATCTCAAAATTTGAATCAATTCATACCCATGCTTGGCCGAAATATGATCCGAAGCTAATTGAGGAGAAGGAAGTAATAATTGTAGTTCAGATTAACGGTAAAGTCCGCGCCACAGTAACAAGTAATCCATTCGACAAGCTCAGGACGAGCAAGCAACAAGTAACAAGCCAGAAAGAAATAGAGAAAAAAGCCTTAGAAAACGACAGGGTTAAAAAATATCTTGAAGGGAAAACTGTAAAGAAGGTAGTTTATGTGGCAGGAAAAATTATTAACTTTGTGGTCGACTAACAAACTACCTTTGGTTCTGGCCGCAATGGGTCTTCTTTTAGTACTTTTTGGTATCTTCTCCATGGTTAAAAGCGAAAATTCAAAAGACAGCGGTGTTATTCTGGAAGAGGCGGCATCAACGGAAAAAATAAAACAGCGGGAAATTATGGTTGATATTTCCGGTGCGGTGGAGAAGCCGGGAGTATATGAATTATCGTTGGATGCCCGCCTTCAAGATGGGTTGATTGCGGCAGGAGGATTATCACAGGCGGCCGATCGGGAGTGGATAGCAAAGAATCTTAATTTGGCGGTGAGACTCAAAGACGGAACCAAAGTTTATATTCCAAGAGCCGGAGAGTCAGTAAGTCAGAAAACTCAGAATATCAACGGCTCGGCAAATCAGATTGTCGGTGTGTCAGAAGGTTTAATTAATATTAATAATGCGAGTCTTTCCGAACTGGATAAATTGCCGGGGGTGGGCCCTGTTACGGCCCAGAAGATTGTTGATAACAGACCCTATGGTGATGTCAATGAATTGTTGACCAAAAAAGTAGTCGGTCAAAAGGTTTTTGAGCAGATAAAAGAGAAGATAGTGGCCCAATGACTAAAGCAAAACTATTGATTATTTGGGCGGGATTACTATTTTTCCTCGCAACTCGTTTCTTCTTTTTCTTCAGCGAAAAGCCTAAATATAAAGAAGGAGATGCGGTTAGTTTTACAGCAACTCTTGCCAGCGAGCCGAGAGTAAGCGGAAATACTCAACGGTTTGAGGTAAATGGGATTACTATTGTTACAGCCAAATTTCCCGGCTATCACTATGGCGAGAAGTTAACAATCGATGGTAAAGCTAGCAGACAAAAAGGCAGACTGCTTATCTATTTTCCAGAAATAAATCGGACAATTAGCCCGCAACAATGGGATAAAACTAATTTATTAGCAGTCGCCTCAAGTATCCGCCAACATATACTGGATACCACGCGGCAAGTTTTACCTTCTACATCGGCAGCCCTTTTTAATGGTATTCTGCTTGGGGCAAAAGAGAGTTTTCCGCCTTCATTTTACGAAGCACTGCGAAATACAGGCACTCTTCATGTGGTGGCGGCATCGGGGATGAATGTATCAATGGTGGCCTCGTTTCTGATGAGTATTTTTGGTAGAATTTTAAAAAGACAATGGGCGGCAGTTATTATTATTATTGGCATTTTCTTCTATGCGGCTCTGGCCATGTTTGAGCCGTCAATTGTGCGGGCTTCGATTATGGGTGGTTTGGTTTTTACCGCCGCCATGTTTAATCGGCAAACCCTGGCCGCTTTAGGTCTTTTGTTTGCCGCATACATCATGTTGTTTTTTGATCCGTCTTTGCTTTTTGATATCGGTTTTCAGCTATCGTTTGCGGCCACAGCCGGCCTCCTGTTTGTCAAGCCGCTTTTGGACGGAAAGTTAGTCCCTCGACCCTTCGACTTCGCTCAGGGCTCGGGATTGCTAGAAGATTTCAAAACCACAATCGTCGCGCAGGTTGCCACCTTGCCGATTTTACTGGCTAACTTTGGGACGGTTTCGCTTGTTTCGATTTTAGTCAATACGCTGGTTCTCTGGACAGTGCCGGTGGTGATGATTATTGGCATTGTGGGAGCGGTTGTTAGTTTTCTGCCATTGGTAAGTTATCCTTTCTTTTTGGCCACCCTACCTCTTCTTTTATTTTTTGAGAAAGTTATTTTGTTTTTTAATCAGCCGCAATTTGTTGTCAGTTTTCAAATGCCAATTTTGATGGGAGTAGGATATTACTTTTTACTGGTAGCAATATATACCTTCCTCAAAAAGAATTATGAATAAGCAGATTTTATTTATAGTTCTTTTTATCGTTGTTGGACTTTTGTCTTTGGTTCTTTGGCAGGAAATAACTATCAATGATGGCAAACTGCATGTGGTTTTTTGCGATGTGGGGCAGGGAGATGCCATTTTCATACGCACGCCGCAAAAAACTGATATTCTGATAGATGGCGGTCCGGATAAACGAGTGCTTGATTGCTTGTCCAAACATATGCCTTTTTGGGACAAGACTATTGATGTTGTTATTTTAAGCCATCCTCATCAAGATCACTTCGCCGGCTTGATAGATGTACTGCAAAGTTATACTGTTTTATCTTTTGATAGTGAAAAATTAGTCAATAAAAGCGCCGGCTTTCGGGAGCTGCAAAACGGGCTGGCCGCCAAAGATGTAAAAACCCGTTACTTGTTAGCCGGCGATATTCTTAAAACCAAAGACGGACTCTCTATGGAAGTTTTGGCTCCCTCTCAAGGTTTTCTTGACAGGACAAGCCCAAATGGCGAAATTGGAGAAAGCGGCGAGTTTGCCTCGCTGATTATTTTTATGAGTTTTGGAGAGAATACGTTTCTTCTAACCGGCGACAGTCAGGCGCCGGGGCTAAAAGATGCTATAGAAAGCGTTGCGGGGGTTGATGTTTTGCAAGTGCCGCACCACGGCTCCAAGAGCGGTTTAACAAAGGATATTTTGGATGTGCTTTCACCAAAACTGGCCGTCATTTCGGTGGGCAAAAATAACCGCTACGGCCACCCGAATAACGAAATAATAAAGATATTAAGAGATTATGATATTAAGATATTAAGAACGGATGAGGTGGGGGAGGTGGAAATTATTGCTGATGGGGAAAAGTGGCGGATTCGTTAGATTTCGGACTTTTCTTTGAAGAAAAACTCCACCTGTTTTTGGATATCGTAGATGTTGTAATGGGCTTTGGTGAGATAACAATAAGCCCCCAGAGCCAGGGCTTTTTCGCGGCCCACCTCCTCGGGAAGATTAGTCAGGCAAAAAATGGGAATTTTGCTTGTTAAATCCTTCTTTTTAAGCTCTTCTAAAATTGAAAGTCCTGACATGCCGGGAAGCATTACATCAAGAATAAGAAGATCGGGGTTTTCTGTGGGTATTTTGGAAAGGGCGTCTTTGGGATCATTAAAAACCCTGACCGTGTAGCCGGCCTTGGTAAGCACCCGCTCCAGAAGCTGTGAATAATCAATATTATCCTCGACAATGACAATTTTTTTGGGGGCAGATGTCATAGGGCAAGCGTACTACGGGAAAACCAAGAAGTCAAGAGCTGTGGTATACTAGGTTTATGGTCAAAGATAAGATTATTTCAGTTCTTAAAGAAGTACTTAAAGAACTCGGTTTGCCTAATGTTGAATTGGTTCTTGAGTGTCCAAACGATGATAAACACGGAGATTACTCCTCGAACATTGCGTTAATTGGGGCCAAAAAGCTCAAGCAAAATCCTATGGAGCTGGCAGAAGACATTAAGCGTTTAGTTAGCGAGCGTCTAGCGTCTAGTTCAGTTGACAAAATTGAAGTTGCTCCGCCTGGTTTTATTAACTTCCATCTTTCCAAAGATTATCTTATCGGTCGATTAGCTTCGCAAGTCTTCGACCTCTTCGAGAGCCTGAGGACTCCTCAGAGCCTCGAACGGCCTGAGGCTCAGACCCGAAGGGGGGAGGCCTGGGAAGCTAAAAAGGGTGAAGGCAAAGTCATGGTCGAATTTACCGACCCAAACCCCTTCAAAGAGTTTCATATCGGACATCTTTACAGCAATGTAGTTGGGGAATCGTTGTGTCGATTGCTTGAGAGTCAAGGGGCGCAAGTTTGGCGAGTGACGTATCAGGGAGATATAGGACTGCATGTTGCAAAGGCTTTGTATGGAATTATCAATGATGACTTAGGAATTAAGAGTGTCGAGAATGGAACTGCAAAAGATAAAGCGCATTTCCTGGGGAAATGTTATACGGCTGGCTCAAGAGCTTACGAAGAGAACAAGAATGCGAAGGAGGAAATTAACAAGATCAATAAAAAAATATATGAGGAAAGCGATCCTGCGATTACAGAGTTATATCAAAAGGGGAGACAATGGAGTTTGGATTATTTTGAAAGTATTTACCGGCGTTTGGGAACAAAATTCGTAAAGAATTATTTTGAATCTATCGCAGGACCCATAGGTTTGACCTTAGTTAGAAATCACATCAAAGATGGGGTTTTCAGAGAGAGCGAGGGGGCAATTATTTTTGAAGGAAAAAAGCATGGATTACATAATCGCGTATTCATAAATTCGCTGGGGTTGCCAACTTATGAAGCTAAGGACATGGCGCTCCCGTCAATAAAATATAAAGATTTTCAATATGATAAGTCCATTATTATTACGGCAGAGGAGCAGAGTGGATATTTTGAGGTCGTCTTTAAAGCATTATTTTTTATAAATCCGGATTTAGCAGCAAAGACAAAGCATATAGCGCACGGAGTTGTTCGTTTGCCGCAGGGGAAGATGAGCAGTAGAACGGGTAATGTTATCACCGGACAGTGGCTGTTGGATGAGGCAAAAGCCAAAATAAAAGAGCGGTTTGACGATATTGGCGAGCAGGTGGCGGAGCAGGTGGCGGTGGGGGCGGTTAAATATGCCCTGCTTAAAAGCGGTATTGGCAAAGATATTGCCTTTTCTTTTGAAGAGTCAATTTCGCTTGAGGGGAATTCGGGACCGTATATTCAATATACGTATGCTCGTACACGTAGTGTACTCGTAAAGGCAAAAGTTAGCCTCACAAGGCGTCCCCCCTTCGGGTCTGAGCCTCAGGCCGTTCGAGGCTCTGAGGAGCCCTCAGGCTCTCGAAGAGGTCGAAGACTTTCGAGGCTAGAAGTAGAAGCTGAGGAGGCGAGCCTGCTTCGTCTGCTTTATCATTTCTCCGAGGTGGTGGGGGAGGCGGCAGAACAGTTTGCCCCCAATATACTATGCAACTATCTTTTTGATCTGGCTCAAAAATTTAATCTTTTTTATCAAAAACACCAAATCATCGGTAGTCAACAAGAGGCCTTTCGTCTGGCAATAACTCGTGCCGTCGGCCAAACCCTCAAGAACGGATTATATTTACTCGGGATTGCGGCGCCGGAGAGAATGTAGTTTTAGCCTCACAAGGTCTCACCTTGCAAGGCTAGTCGTCTATTTCTAATAAGATATCTGCTATGGAAGTTATGTCTTCTTCTTGTTCAACAAAAGACTGATAAGAAAGATTGAGATTAGTTTTAGAAAAATAACTCAAAATATCTTCAGGATGAATCCATTTTGTTTGTCGCTTTCCAAGATATTCTTGATATGACGATGGTTGAGATGGTAGAGCTTGTTTATGAATATAGCGCGATAAATGGAGAAATTGTTCTTCTGAAGTAACTAGAACTGCCTTATACACTGCCTGAAACAGCGAGCCTACCCGTTTATATTTACGATTGAAATATATTGTGTACCGACTACCAATAGACTGCATAAACCTGTCTATCGAATTAGCACTTTTTTGCTTAATGAAAAAATGGAAATGATTTGGCATGAGGCAGTAGGCGAGTAGAGTAATTTCTTCAGCAAAATTATTTAAGCGAAGCAATTTGAGGATTTTATCTTTTTCTTTATAAGAAGTATGGGCGTCCGCCAATTTTTCTGTTAGATGTTTTTCGTTTTTGGGAAGCAGATATTCTTTTAGGTAGCTTAGAAAAACGGCATAATCCTGTTCATCCAAAAAAATCAACCTTTTTTCTACACCGCGATTATAAATGTGATAGTAGCTATTTTCTATGTATTGTTTAATACTGTTTCGAGCAGGCATATAAATAGCATAACATAAAAAGTTTTGCCTCGCAAGGTCTCACCTTGCAAGGCTACCTTGCGTTTGTAAGAGCTCGGGTGGGGGAGGGAGATAGCTTGGAGAAATAAGATTATTTAGAAGCCAGTCAACGATGGCCGGCCTCTGTTGCAGTTCTCCCGTTGAATCATCACGAGTAATAACGAAGAAGTCGGTAGGTTCAAGTTGTTCGGGGTACCTATAAAAAGCTATGTGAATTACCTCTAGTTTTCTACTTTCACGCCCCAACCATGTAACTGTCAATTCAGAGCCACCCTCAAATACTTTTTTTCGTCTATTAGGATTTGTTATTCTTACTAACTCCATCTCGTCCATTAAGTTTATAAGTGCACCAAAATCTTGGCTACTGATCTGATGGTGAATTTCTTCTGTTGGTTTACGTACTTCAACTGGTGCTGGCATGGGCTTTATTCTATATCATTTTTTTCCCTTGTCAAGAGAACAAGGAAGTGGTAGAATAGATTGTTGTTATGCAATTTCAGCGCACAGTCCTTCCAAACGGTCTTCGTTTAATTCTTATTCCGATGGAGTTGGTAAAATCCGTTACGGCTCTGGTGATGGTGGGGGCGGGCAGCCGGTATGAAGTAAAAAGCAACAATGGTATTTCTCACTTTCTGGAACACATGGCTTTTAAGGGTACCCAAAAAAGGCCCAGCGCCATTATTATTTCCAGCTTAATAGACGGCATTGGCGGAGAGTTTAATGCCTTTACCTCCAAAGAAACCACCGGTTACTATATCAAATCATCATCAAATCATATCAATTTACTATTGGATGTGCTTTCCGATATGTTGCGCAACTCGCTGTTTGATGCAAAAGAAATTGACAAAGAGCGGGGAGTTATTTTGGAAGAAATAAATCTTTATGAAGATACGCCGGTTCGCAAAATAGGCGATATCTACGAACAGCTTTTGTATGGTGATACGCCGATGGGGTGGGATGTGGCCGGCGAAAAAGGAATCATCAAAAAGATTAAGCAAGAGGATTTTATTTCCTACATGAGCCGTTTGTACAGTCCGCACAACATGACGGTGGTGGTGGCCGGCGGTTTTAAGCCGGAGGCTGTTTCGGAATTTGTAAAAGAATATTTCGGCGACATGAAGCATTTTGAAACTGCTACCGCTGAAAAAGTTTTGGAAGATCAAGTCAAACCCGCGGTTTTTGTGAAAGAGAAAAAAACCGAGCAGGCGCAGTTGGCTTTGGGAGTCCGTACCTTTCCGACACACGATCCGCGCCGCTATGCGCTGTCTGTTTTGGCCACCATTTTGGGCGGGGGAATGAGCAGCAGGCTTTTCCACGAGGTGAGGGAGAAGCGCGGTCTGGCCTATTACGTGCGCACCAGCGCCGAACACTTTGATGATTGCGGTACTTTAGTTACCACCTCCGGCGTTGACCCCAAGCGCATTGATGAGGCAATAAAAGTCATACTTTTTGAGTATGACAAAATTAGAAGTCAGAAGTTAGAAGTTAGCAGTAAGGAGTTGGCTAAGGCGAAAGAGTATATGAAGGGGCATTTGGTGTTGGAATTTGAAGACAGCCGGGCGGTGGCCGGTTTTTATGGCAGTCAGGAGATTTTAGAGCGAAATATTGAAACGATTGATGAAGTGATAGTCAAAATTAAAGCCGTTACTGTGGAAGAGATAGAGGCAGTGGCGGAAGAAATTTTTAGGCCCGAAAGATTAAACCTTGCCGTTATCGGCCAATTTGACTCTAGACAAAGGTTTGAAGATTTGTTACAGTTGTAAATAGACGATAGATGGTAGAAAATAGAAGGTAGATTTTTGAAGATAGAAGGTTGAGGATAGATTAATTAATTTTCTAACTTCTATCATCTACCCTCAAAATACTACCTTCTACCATCTATCTTCTACCGTCAAATTTATTTATGGAACGCTCTGTTGTATTAGTCAAACCGGATGGTCTGCAAAGAGGTCTTGTTGGCCAGATTATTAATCGTTTTGAGCGAAAAGGGCTTAAACTGGCCGGTATCAAAATGCTTCGTCTTGGCGATCCGATTTTGGAAGAATGGTATAGTCATCACAAAAACAAACCATTTTTTTCCAGCCTTAAAGATTACATGAAATCTTCTCCTATTGTGGCTATGTTGTGGGAGGGAGTGGAAGCGGTATCCGCAGTTCGCAAAATTACCGGCATCACTCTGGCCCGCGAGGCAGAGGCAGGCTCTGTACGCGGCGACTTTGCCATGAGCCAGCAATTTAACCTCATTCACGCTTCAGAAAATGTTGAAAATGCCCAAAAAGAAGAAAAACTAGTCTTTCAGTCAGAAGAAGTTTTTTCGTACTCCCGCACCCTCGAACCCCACATCTATACAGAGGAAGAACTGGGATAACTTGGTCGCAATTACTGAACGAAGCTCAAACCTTTTTTGAACGAAACTCCGACTGATTGCTCCCGCCGTTGGCGGGACGGCAGAAACTGAACGCTCGGGCGGGCAAAAAGGAAGGGGGTTGGGGGGAACGCCCCGAAGGAGTCGCTTTGCGACCCTACGGGGTAAAAATTTTTGCCCGCCCTCGCTTTCCGATTCCGATTTTTCCGCCGTCGCCGAATTTCGTGCCAACAAAGTTGGCGCGCCGCCTATTCTCCGCGAAAGCAGGTCGTTCAGACTCGATGAGCAGTACTGGATTTAGTTCTCGAAAGAGAGGCGGGCAAGAAGGTAAGAAATTGTAGATTCGGCGCCCTGATTGAGATTAATAAATTTTTCCCCAATCCCATCATGGCACCCTCCGGTTGTCCGATCATATACCACTTGTCCAAGAACATTATCCCCTAGAAACCAGTTAAATGCGATGTTTGCTAATTTTTTGTAATGTTTCTCGTTTGTTACCTGAAACATTACATTGAGAGCTTCTACGGTGGCAGTGGCGTCCTCGGGCTGCTGGTCAAAATACTGTCTTGTCCCTTCCTTAGGAAACCAACCGCTTTGGCCAACAGGAATGCACACATTGTCCTTAAAGGTATGCTCAATTAAAAAATTGAGGGTTTTCCTAGCCACTTCGAGATACGTTCTCTCTCCGGTTATTTTGTATCCGAGGAGAAGCGCTTCTGGCAGGATGGCATTTGAATATGTTAAATAAG
>ORJL011764932.1_pt1 | contig 58329 bp, 88 predicted proteins | sample 1779941 | NCBI WGS metagenome assembly ORJL01 (sample SAMEA104232317, study PRJEB22302) | groundwater metagenome | biome: forest; feature: aquifer; material: groundwater | place: USA | collected 2011-08-07 | depth 5.8 m | reverse complement strand
TCCGTATGTTTGAACCTCTCCAATCCTGTAATCAAAGTCATTAACTATTTCAGGCGAATCTATACGATGACGCTTTACATAATTTAAGCACGAAATGGCAGGTCCTTTTCCAACAATGTGACTTCCAATAATGTCAGTTGCAGCATGCTCGTAGCTTGAACATATTCTCTTAAGAATTATGTGTATTTTGCCCGACCCATCAACCACCTTATATCTTTTAATAACTGCATTATTGCCGTATGTATTTCTATGTGCTCGCCTTCTTAGAATATATTTTGACTTTCCATGAATTTTATTTTTATCCTCCAAATAATGTGCTATTTCATGAGCGGCAATTCCGTCAAGAATTTCATCATCCACATCTCCCAAATCACTATAATGTGGACATGGCTGGCCATTAACTGGCATAGGAATAGCAATCGAGACTGCATCTGGAGATTCTAAGGGTGGTTCTATTACAATCCCGTCATTTGGGAGAGCGATTCTCAAAAATGCGATGCCAGGAAAACCAATCAATCCAAAAAATCTGCCATCTTTATATTCAAAATGGTCACCTAATCTTTTTCCAATTGATTCACCCATATGCATTGCGGGAAAAGACACAAGTCCAAGCTCTTCTGGGACGCCAGCTATCTCTAAAATATCCTTAAATCTCGGCGCATAGCGCCTCAACCTTTCAATTACAGCTTCATTATTATCCATGAGAATTAATTGACAAAACTATATTTATACATAAGGGAAACCGCAACTTTCCCAATTCTATTCAGCATGAATTATCTTTATTCTGACTTCTTTTTCGTTCGGCTCAAATGTTATGTAATCGCCGTCGTGAGCGTTAAACTTCTCGACTATCTGTTTTGGCACTGTAATTATAAGCGAATCGCCGGATTTTCGTATTTTTCTGACCATAGGGCTTGTGCCTTTTATTATGTCATAGCGCATCATTTCAGAGCCTGGTATGTAAATCTCACCGCATTTTATACATTTCTGTACTGAAAGCTTAACGCCATTTTTCATCAGCGAGTCATCTTTCAAACTGCCGCCGCACACACACTTTGCCATTTTTTTGACCGACATAATTTCACCTTTTCTCTTTTCCAAGATGTTTCAGCAATATACAACTATCCATATCAAACCAAGCTACTATCCACACATCATTTCCTGCTGCAAACCGTGATTCGTACCTGTTTTCATTTTCCGATACGAGTTTCTTTTCGCCCTCATCAATAATTTTGCAGGCGAAAAGTGTGTCCTTTCCATACTCATCAAGTTCATCCCTTATATGGATTGTAAAGCTTGTGGGCTTTCCGTTTATCAATATGTTAAGTCATTCGTCTAGTACAACTGCCACACATATCACTTTTTCTATTTATATATATTTTATGCTAAATATCTATTTAAAGTCAATAGCTTTTTTTATTACGGTATGCTTTTATTTTGTCCATCTAACCATATCGCTGTTGAGTTATAAAAAATAGAAATGAGTATTATGGTCTTGTATTAAATCTGATTTTCTCAATTAATTATTAAAACTAGTTGAAAATATCGGATTTATTGTTAGCTACATTGGGATCGTAAACTATTTTTCTGATAACATTAATTCTACCAAACGTTTGCTCATAGCGTATTCAAACTTGTCTGTGCCTTCCAATTTTTTCAGTGACCTATCAATTAAAGTTGCCGCGGTTTTACTCGTGTGCAGATTTCCTGATTGGTAAAGTGCCCTTACAGCATTCCTAAACAGATAATTTACTGGTGTAAGTCTATATCTATCGTCACTCATTTTCAACAAATTTTGTAAATCACCCATTGCACGTCCGACTATCCCACCTCTTTCATACGGGTCTGTATTATGTTCTTGTGGTTTTCCGTACAGCTGAATATCAGACATAATTCTGTATACCCACGCGTTGGGTTTGGATGCCGCTTCTTTTTGCTGTCTATAACGACGCCAAAAGGTCGACATAGGACTCTCTTTTTTAAAGTCGGTCATAACTACACACCCGCCTCGTGCTTCCCGCATGCCATTATTCTTATAAAAGGCTCAGAGCTGTTAAGGCTTGTAAAACTTGTTGCAGTTTTACAGTTTCCGCATCCGCTTTCTCTTTCCACAAACAATCCATTGAAGTTCATTTTCAAACACCACATTTTGTTACTTTTTAATAACTATTATATGTACTTTATATGATATGAAGCTTATACTTCAGAAAAGTAGCTATTTATAGAAACTTTATATACTTTTTCTATATTTAGATATATAATGCATGTTTTAACAGTAAAAGAGAAAAAACTACTCTATTATCTTTCAAAAAACACAAGAGAAAGTCGTACAAAAATAGCTAAACTTATAGGCGTTAACAAGGGGACTGTAGGCGACACAATAAGGCGATTTCAAAAAAACGGGATAATAAAGAAATTCACGGCTCTAATAAATATAGGCTCTATAGAAGCGACAAGTTTCACGCTGCTTCTAAAATTCAATAAAGACCTCCAGAAAAATATGGAAATAACAGATTATTTCGTGAATCATCCTTTCAGCATATGGGTCGTTACGCTATCGGGAAATTACGATCTATTCGTCGAATTTGCTGTAAGAGACATATTCTCCTTAGAAAGGACAATGACAGAAATAAGGGATCAATTTCAGGGGGACCTCAATCATTATAAATTAGACTTATTCGCAAAAAATCTCAGGTCTTCACAATTAATTGCAGATGTTTACAAGGGTTTAGAACTAGAAAACTTGCCAATAAAAGATAGGAAATACAAAGAAAAAAATCTCGACACGCTCGACAAAAAGATACTTCAGTCACTTGCCCTAGATTCAAGCAAATCTTTAGTCGAAATAGCAACAGAAATAGGCAGCACCTGGGATGTAGTGCGTTACAGGATAAAGCTACTGGAGCAAGCGAAAGTCATTCTCACATATTTCCCTCAAATTGATTACAAAAAACTGGGCTATGTGCAATTTGTTTGTAGCATAGAACTAAGAAACATAGGTCTGGAAGACTTCAAAAAGTTCGAACAAATAATGAAAACAAATCCAAACACATTCTATGCATTTACAAGCGCAAATTCGCCATCAATACTGTTTCATTGCGCATTCAAATCGATTGAAGAATTAGACTCGCTTCTAGGAACAATTCAAGAAAAATTCAAGGAGCATATTTATTCAGCGGATTATTACATAGTAAGAGATGAGCTAAAGTTGAATTTATTTCCGAAAGGATTGGTGGAATAATAAGCTCTACATTACTTTGCAAAAAGCCTTAAAAACCTATAAAACAAATAACAGTTATGACAGACATAAAAGTTTTGAAAGAGCTAAAAGAAATAAAGTCAGAGTTAGCTTTTATCAAAAAACATATGGTGGATGGAGACATTATTCTTACTTCAGAAGATTTGGAGTCTTTGGAAAAAGCTGAAAAAGACTTCAAAGAAGGAAAAACAAAGAGGCTGGTTTGATATCTACTCTGTGCATTTGTCACAAGATGGACTATAGGGCTCTTTACAAAGTCAAAGAAGCTGAAAAAGCTGTGCTGATAACAAAAATTGACAAAAGAGATAGTGTATATCTGTAGTGATTTTTTGCACAAAAAATTCAATTTTGTAATAAATAAGATTTTTCATGTTAATTATTAAAACAAATGGAATTTTTCAGATAAATTCAATATAACGGCTGATTTTTACTTTTCTTTCTTATCCATTCTGCCATGCTTTCTCTTGTTATTATTTTGATCCCTTCAAACTCTTTCAGGTCTAGCAGATGCCTGTCATTGCTTACAATAAAATCAGCCTTGCCTTCAACAGCAGCCTCAAGAATCCTGTTGTCTGGGTCGTCTTTTATTATGCTTATTTTTCTCTGAGGTTCTACGATCTTTGAATGGAAGGCAAGCGAGTTTCTGATATAGTAGATTTCATGCTCTGGTATTTGGTTTCGCCTCAAAACACCTTCCAGCTCGTCAAGGATTGGCATAGACAGCACAAAACCTACTTCTCCGTTGCGCCATGAATCTAATACAAATCCACCTGCTCCAGAAGGAAAAAGAGAACCAGCTATAAGCAGGCTAGTGTCAGGAACAATCCAGCAGAGCATAATGTCACTTCTTTTTTCTGTAATCTTCAACCCATTTGTCAGAGTCTGCTTCCTTTAAGTCCATTTTCTGCATTTTTTTCTGTATTGGCTCAAGCATCTTTTTCCAGTCTTCTAATTTTGGCGCTTCCATTTTCTTCAGCAAGATATTATTTTTATCAACCTCTATTGCCATTAGTTTGTTTCCTGCTTCGATGTTCATTTCATCCCTGAAGCTTTTTGGTATAACTATCTGCCCGCGCTCATACACCTGAACAACTTCTATTTTATCCGGCATTCACATCACCTTCCAAGTATGAATAATATGAATTTCATATTATTTAAAACTATCCAGACATGGTGCTTTTCGACTAGGGGCCGGGCTGAGTTCCACAATTTTACCGTAACTATTTTATACTACCTTTAAATAGTAACAAATCTATATAAATATATGGCTGATTTGTTTTCATGCGAAAAGCAGTATGTTTCGCCAGAACAAAGGCGTGAGATTGTAAGAGAGCTTGTCCAGAGTTTAAGAAATCCTATATTTTTGGCAGGAACAGCTTATCACGCCATTATGACCAAAGCTGGTATTCCATTACAAAGACTGAGATATGCTAAGGACATAGATTTATTTGTTCCTGATACTGATGAGGCACAGCGTATTCTCGCACCTTTAGGATATGAAGAACGATTTGACAAATATGCCAAAGGACAAACCCAAAGAAAAAAAAGAGTTGGTGAAGTTGAGCTTAAAACAGGAAAAGCTATACCGGCCTATCTTGGAATTGATTTAATTGGACGTCCATATTTTACAAAATATTGTCCGGAAGAGAAAAGAAATGCAGTGTCCGAACATCTGCAAGAAACTTCAGATAATTCAAATATGTTCGGATTTCCTATTAATGTGCAAGGTTTGGAAAGCCTTCTTTTATCAAAACTATTGAGTTTGAATAGAGCTGAAGGCGGGTACTATTTATGTAAAAGACGCTGCTGACGTTGTTAATTTATTAAGAACTTATCCGCACATGCAAGTAGATTTTGCTAAACATGTAATGGGTGACGAATTTGACATAAGAATAGATTTGGCTCATAAAGAAGTCGCAAAATGTCAAACTAGAGATAAAATTTTAGAAAAATTGATAGAAGAACAAAAAATCTCGCCAATAGAGTCGTTGAATTTGATAGTCTGATTAGTTTCAAATATTTGTAAAAATACCAAATATAAGAAACCAATTTTATATTTACAATTGATTTTCAATTTATTAAAAATTTAGAAAATGTATTAAATCCGATTTTTCCTGTTTAATATTAAAACTAGTTGAAAATCACAACTCGAATTGAAAGGAGTATTAATAGTTCCATAGCCCAAATATTATTTAGTGATATGTATGAGCAAAAAACAGGAGAAGTTTATTAAAACTATGAAGATAGCGAATAAGGCAGTAATAGCTCAGGACATAAAATTGCTCAAAAAATTGGCAAAACATTAATCTTTTTTATAATGTTGCTTTATTTCATCAATAGAGGGATTTGAATAAAATATATGCTTCATTCAAAGTCCTTATTGTGAACTTTGACAAATTATAGGGTTAATCAAAGTTCTCAATATCATCTTTAAAGTCGTTTATGTATTCATTTATATTACACTTATCACAACTAGCTTTTATCCAATATTCTATTTCTGTTATGGACTTGTTGTTTGCAGCTATTGAAATTATAAAACTAACCGCAGTTTTATAATTAATTTTAAAAATATATCCTTGGTCCAACAAATTAAGTTTTGCTAAAACATGAGCAGTTCTTTTATTTCCATCAATAAAGTAGTGCCTTGTTGAAAACATAAGATAAATTTTTGCTGGTATTTTGAATGAAGGCTCTTCTTTTGTTTTATCAATTATTTCTAAAATTTCGTAAATGGCGTGATGTAAGCCTTCAATATCTCTAACGCCCTTCTCACCTCCAGATACATCAATTATATGATTGTGAATTTCTATAATGATATTTGCGCTTTTCTCTACGTCTTCCTTTTTAACAACCATACAGATATTTTGTAATGTCCAAAATAAGAAGTAAATTACCATCCGCCATAGCTTGTAAATCTTGGATAATACTGGTAGTTTCCAAAAGTCGTATAATAACTAGGCACCGTAAATGTAGGCCTTGTTGTTGCAAAGCTTGTCATTGGCCCAGAATTTGCGTGGACATACCAATTTGACCCGCCGCCGCTGTACCCTGAACTGTAATATGGAAAATAGCTCTGTGCCTGATAGTTCATCCCTCTGTTATTTCCGTAAAAGCTCCAGCTAAGGAAAAACAATGCAATCAATGGTATTATAAACAGCATTTTCTTGTTGTACATGAAATTACGATAACAAAAACGTATTTAAATCAAGGTTAATATGAAAATCTTAGGCGCTTTCCATGACCATCAGATCTAGAGCCATCAGGTCGTTCTATAATAGCAATCCTGTATTTTCCGCTAGAATCAAATGATCCGTTTTTACAGCCTTTGGAATATACGAGCTCAAGGTTACCATGCCAAATACGATATCAAAAAAATATTGATACGACTATTGTGCCAAATAATCAGCTTATTAATAATATCTTCCTCAATATGAAAACACGCTTATGTAAGGACGGGTAGCTTAGTCTGGTTGGAGCACCACGCTGATATCTTAGAAAACAAAGTTTTCTGAGACCTCAGGGGACGTACGTCCTCTGCAGGTTTTGAAAAGCTCAAAGCTTTTCAAATTGGAAACGCGGAGGTCGAGAGTTCAAATCTCTCCCCGTCCACTATTTTTTAAACGGATTTATCACTTTAATGCCCGGAATTTTGTTGAAATCTTTCTCATTCTAAATTATTATTTTGAAATTCCTGAAAACACATCGGTTTTAGCCGTGTGATGCTTGGAAAAGCAGAGCTTTTCCTGCATAGGCGAATAAGATTCGCCATATGAAGACAGGAATTTTGAAATTGATGCACAAAAAACCTGCGGTTTTAACCGCAGGTAGTATGAGGGCATCTTATTTTGATAATGCCATTTTCCTTCGCTGTTGTTTCGTTCTATCTGAAAACAACTGCAATACCTGCAAGATATTTTGCATTATCTAACCTGAATCCAGGAATTTCAGCCCTTCCAAAAACAGCAAGGTGTTTTCCTAATGAAAAATTCACCTGTGGCTCTGTATAATAAGACGGTTTTTCTGTCCCGAATTCTGCTGTTTGAACTAATTCAAATGAGTTTTTTCCAAAAGGTCGTCCATAGAATAAAGTCATATTTGTTGAATTTGTGTCAAATGTCAGATCCACATACCCGTATCCGCCCGGCATTTTTGCAACGCGCAGCCCTGCTTTTGCGTCAATTATCCCTTTTCCATTAGTTTTTACCACGCTAACAAATTTCACAGGCTTGCTTTTTTCTCCTGCAGTAAATGCATTCCTGCCAAAGTATGTATCACCATTGAAATTATTCATTTCATTCAATGCATGATAGCCTATTTGTACCTGCCCAAGATTCAGGTCTGCATTTGTAAGCAGCCTTGTTCTTACATCTTCATTGCTTGTTACGGCAGCTTCGACTGCATTATACCCTAGATTTAATCTGTCTTCTGCTGCTACAGGCAAAGCTAACATTCCTGTTAGTGCAAATGGACCAAATTTTCTTAACATACATTGACCTCCCTTTTCCTACTGTTCGAGATGCCAGATCCCGAGTACTCTTTCAACCAGTGTTCGTGGTTTGACCGGGTTGAGGTAACATGTAAGGATTTCCTGCTCTCTCTCGACGAGTTCGATGAGACCTTTGGATCTTACGAATGCGTTGGAACGATATGCCCAACTATCATCCTTCTCGAAGACAAACCAACCGCCAACCATTACATTGTTCTGCTCGCTGTAACTAAGCAGTTCTGGCAACGACAGTGGAGCCGGTCCTTGCTTCGGGAGATCAAACTGGTGATGAATTTCAAACGGCATGGTTGGACTAGGCACAAGGATAACCTCCCGCGCTGTGACAGGCCGTATGTTTGCGGAAGGTTCCATGCGGTTCCAACCCTCTGCGGTTAAGACTGCGTACACTTGCTCTAATTCGATGATCGTACCTGGCATGCCAATGAGAAATGGCGGGATAAGTTCCATCACCGCGAGGGCGTTTGCTCGATTGTGTATGCGTGTTGTTGAAAAGAAGCCCAAATCCTCCCTGCCTTCTAGTGTGGGTGTGTGACTCTGATACGTCTCGGGCAATATTTCTCGCTGTTGTCCTGCGATGAAGTCGTGAACATGATTAACCTTTCCGGGATTGCCAATGGCTTCTAGTCGCCGGACAACACCCAGCACACGCCCATAGTCTTTAGCTCCGTCGATATGCAAATGACAAGAGGCTGGAATACCAAACACGCCACGTGCCAAGTCAGGCGAGCGGTACACTTTTTCCAATTTTGTCGTTGGACCTATGTATCCGTCATTGGCAGTGAGCTTATCTGAACTGCCTCGTAAATGATCCTTGCCATCTCTAACCTGATACCTAGCCATTTCCACACCTTATATATCTACTATATAGTGAAAACTAGTACTTTATACTACTCTACCCCTATAGGGGGAGTAAATACATAGATTTTAATGCTGACACTCACATAAGAAGTGTATATACGATACCTCCGAAAGTGAAACGTAATGCCTTTTCAATACGCTCCAGATGGATTGTATAGTAAATGACATAAATATTACGACAAATTGTATGTCATTTCCATATACCAAGTGACTGATATTATGTCCGAAAATTTATGTCACTAGGTATAGTACGTTGACTTTAACCTTACTTTCGGAGGTACTCATAGACGCTTTAGCGTCGGGACATTTTATGGCAGAATCCCTTCAAGCTTTACAAAATGTTGGTCTTACAAAGTCAGAATCCAAAGTTTACTTGGCCCTGCTAGAATTAGGATCTACAACAACAGGCCCCGTGGTTGACAAGTCCGGCGTGTCATCTTCTAAGATATATGAGATACTGGAGAAGCTTGCAAAGAAAGGTCTTGTAACGTTTGTAATTAAAGGGAAAATAAAATATTTTGAAGCCGCATCGCCTGAAAGAATAATGAATTACCTAGAAAAGAAAGAAATTGCAATTCAAAATGAAAAACAAGAAGTTCAAAAAATATTACCAAGATTATTATTGAAGAAGCAGCTTGCTGGCCATGAAAGTGATGCCAAAATATACAAAGGCTTCAAAGGTGTGGAAACTGCTTTTTACAGCGCATTAAGTCTCATGGAAAAAGGCGAGACTTATTACGCTTTTGGAACTCCATCAAGATCAACGAAAGCAAATAAGCTGCTCCTTAAGTTTGAAAAGTCTCGAGCAGAGAAAGGCGTTAAAATTAAGATGCTGTTAAACGAAAATGCGCGCTACGATGCCCAAATAGCCAGTGTAAAGCTTCTTGGAGAAATAAAATTTATGCCAATAGGCATAATAACTCCTGCAGCAATAAATATTTTTGGAGATAGGACGCTTATTTTTCCTGAAACAAATGAACAGCCTATAGTTATTGAAATAAATAATAAAGAAGTTGCCGACTCTTTCAAAGCGCAATTCAATATTTTATGGAACCAACAGGCAAGAGTTTACACTGGGCTTGAGGGCCCTAAATTTATGCTTAGAGATATAGTTAAAACGGGAAAGGAATGCTTTGCAATGGGCATTGAAGAAGATAATTTCAAGAAAATAGTTCCAGAGGCATTAAATGAGTTTGTAGCAGAAATGGACAAGCGGCACATAAAAGAAAGACTTATTTGCAAGCAAGGCACCAGACTTGTCAGATACAGGTATATGCAGGCCAGGTTTTTGCCAGAGCCTTATTTCAGCCCTTTAACTGTTGAAATATACGGAAACAAGGTTGGTTTGATAGACTGGACAAAGCCTATAACAACAATCATAATTGACAAAAAAGAAATCGCCGAAGGATACAGGAAATACTTTGAACTGCTCTGGAAGATAGCCAAGCACTAAGCTTATAAGCCTGCCGACAAACTTATTTCTCATGAGCAGCTAAAGAAAAAGCTGGAAATTTAATGTTTACTGTTGAATATTCTAGGCAAGCAGAGAAATTTCTGAAGAAAGCTGATAAAATTCTTGCTAAAAGACTTATTGTAAAGATAGACAAAAGATCAAGAGTTTACAACTAATTTATCTTCTGAGCGTGATAATGTTCTAAAATCAACTGAACATACTATTTCTACCCTGAATTTCACCTTAAATACCTTTCTTCCTAATTAAAAATTCTCTCACGACTTGTAAGGTTTGGTCAACCACCGCAATTAGCAATGAGAATAAAGGTCTGTAACGCTAAAGCTACGTGTTCTAGAAGAAAGTAGATATATAAATCAACAGTTCAAAGGATAGAGGAAGTTAAATTAGTAATAAGGTTCTTAGAACCCCCTAGTTTTTGGGGTTGCTGCAGAGAACAAAGTTCTCTGAGCTCTCAGAAAGCTTAGCTTTCTGCAGATCGTAGAGACCTTTTTACGAAAAAGGGATGTACTATGCCATCAAAACATAAACCAAGACGAGGTTCGTTGCAATATTGGCCAAGGACGAGAGCTAAACGTATGTATCCACGCACTAGGTTCTGGCCAAAGCTGACTAATGCCAAAGGCGTCAAGGCATTCGCATCAGCAATGCCGCTGGGTTTTGCCGCATGGAAAGTTGGCATGACTCACATTCAATATATAAATACGCACAAGACACAAACATACGGCAAGACTGTCTTCATGCCTGTGACAATTCTTGATGCCCCTTCCCTGTTCGTTCTCGCTTCTCGTTTTTACAAAACATCTATAACCTCTTCTTCTGTTATCTCAGAAAAATGGTCCCCTAATATCAATAAGGAACTAAAAAAACATGTTGATAAGCTAAGGTCAAAAAATAACAAAGAAGTTGAAGATTTTGACTATATTACACTAATCGTGGCAACACAGCCAAGTAAGTCTGGCATGCGAAAGGAAAAACCTGATATTTTTGAGCTTGGATTGGGCGGCAAGCCTGAAGAACAAAAAACTTATGCTGAATCTGTCCTAGGAAAAGAGTTGCAAATAACAGACATATTCAAACCAGGCGAATACATAGACATTTCTGCCGTGACAAAAGGTCATGGATTCACAGGAACGGTAAAAAGATTTGGCATTAGAATCCACAACAGAAAGGAAAAGCAGATGCAGCGTCACGTAGGCAGCATAGGCAGCGTAGTCCCAAGAAAGGTTGACTGGAGGGTTCCATTCCCAGGTCAGTACGGTTTGTTCACAAGAACAGAAAGCAACAGGCGCATAGTTATGATTGATGATGATCCTAAAAAAGTAACGCCAAAAGGCGGATTCATGCATTACGGAAATATCAAGAATTATATTGCTATTGAAGGTTCAGTACCAGGTCCGGCAAAGCGTTTGGTAAGATTACGAAAAGCAGCAAAGCCACAACCACATTCGCCAGTAGAGCCGACATATATTTCAATAGAGAGCAAACAGGGTGTTTAAAATGGTACATGGATTCATGATTAGAAGCGACGCAGGAGAAATAAAGTTAATAAAAATTTCACATAAAGGAGATAAAAGAGCAGCAGAATCACAATTAACAACTAGGCCTGGAATTGCTGTGGTTGAATACTTAGGAACTGGTTCAAGAAGAGAACTTGCATTTCTAGCAGACAAATATTTGTTAGAAAGAGGACTCAGAAAAAGTGATGTTGGATATTCAGGACAAAGTGTTGGTGTTCATGCCTAAAACAAAGTCAAAACTTTTTAGTTTGGAAGCGAAGTCGGAAAAAGAAGTAGAACTGCCTAGCGTTTTCCTGACGCCATACAGGCCTGATGTCATAAAAAGAGCTGTGCTTGCTATGCAGGCAAATGAACGACAGCCTTATGGTGCAGATCCATTAGCAGGAAAAAAGACTTCAGCTCACTATCACGGCAGCCGTCACTACAGGTGGAGCATGATGAACAAGAGCATGTCAAGAATACCAAGAATACACGGCAAAGTAGGGTACCTGCACATGAGAGCCCGCTTTGCGCCGCATGCAGTAAAAGGCAGGCCGGCTCATCCGCCAAAGATTGAGAAGATCTGGTCACAGAAAATAAATGCAAAAGAAAAGATTCTTGCAATAAAATCCGCTTTAGCAGCGTCTGCCAATTTGGATATCGTCAAAAAGCGCGGACATGCCGCAGAAAATTCGCCAATAATTTTTTCAAATGATTTTGAAAACATCAAAAAATCAAAGGAAGTTGTTACATTGTTTGCAAAATTAATTTCAAAGGAAATGGAAAGGTGTGCAGTTAACAAGATTCGAGCAGGCAAAGGAAAGATGCGTGGAAGAAGATACACTAGAAAAGTCGGCCCTTTAGTTATTGTTTCACAGGCTTGTCCTGTAATGAAGTCTGCAAAGAACATCGCAGGCGTTGATGTGGTTCATTACAATAAATTGAATGCAGAGCTTCTTGCTCCTGGCACTCATGCAGGACGGTTAATAATTATGTCTGAAGTTGCAATGCAAAAATTGGGTGAGAAGTATGCCTGAACGAACCGACGCAAAGAGAAACGACGCCTCTGGCGTCCAAACACATTCGTCTAAGCATATGGATAAAAAAGGAAAAAAAATAGTAAAGGCTACAAAGGAAAAGACAATGTCAGAGACAAAGAAAATAATAGATTTGCCGGGGAAAAAACAAACAGATGCAAAAAAGGAAAGCAGGCTGAAAATACCAGGAATTAAAAGAGCAAAAAAAGCTGAATCAGCAGCAAAAGGAATAAATAAAGTAAAAAAATTCACCGATGATCCTTATACAGTGCTTCATCACGTTGTCATGACGGAAAAAGCAGTAAGGATGGTTGAAGCACAGAACAAGCTTGTGTTTATAGTTGGCAAGAAGTTTGACAAACTGCAGATTAAGCAAGCTGCAACAACCGCTTTCAACGCAGAAATATTGAAAGTTAACACAGTCTTAGACCAAAGAGGAAGAAAAAAAGCATACATCAGATTTGCCAAGCCCGGTCAGGCAGGAGATATCGCAATTCGATTAGGAATAATATGAGCCCTTTCTTTCACAGCATTTAAGATTTGTGCTGTAAAGAAACCCCTCGGGGAAAGAAAAGAATATTATTTCAAAATAATATTTGAAATGAAGGATTTACAAGACCTCCAGTTTTCTTGGAGTATTGTAAAGACCTTCTTTTTCAAAAGAAGGCATTTACAATGGGAAAGAATCTAAGACAGCAACGCATGGGAAAAGGATCGCCAAGGTACCGCGTGCCTAGCCATAGATATATTGGAAAAGCAACTTACGCAGCTATGCCATTGGCAGGTGCAAACGCAAAAGTTTCAGAAGTGGTTCACTCGCCAGGCAAGTTATCGCCTTTTGCAGGAATAACTTTTGATAGAAAGCCAGAGGCGTCAGTTGGTCTGCGTCGGTCTCTTTTTTATGTTCCGGCCGCAGAAGGAATGCATGTTGGCCAGGAAATTTCTATTAAAAAGATTTCAGAAATTCCAGAAGGATCAAAAGTTTGTAATATTGAACTGCGGCCTGGAGATGGTGGAAGAATGTGTAAATCTTCAGGCGCATTTGCAACTTTAATATCAAAGGACGGTAGCAAAGCTGTTCTGCTCATGCCATCAAAGCAAAAGAAAGTTATATCTTCAAACTGCAGAGCAGTTCAAGGCGCTATAGCGTCGGCAGGACGAAAAGAAAAGCCTTTCATCAAAGCAGGCACCCGGCACTTTAAAATGAAAGTACGCGGTAAGTATTATCCAATTACAAGCGGCGTTGCAAAGAATGCTGTTGACCATCCATTCGGTGGACAGACTCGTCCAGGAAAGCCAAAATCTGTTTCAAGACACATGCCTCCTGGAAAGAAAGTCGGCAGCATCTCGCCTCGCCGCATGGGCAGGAAAAATAAGTGATAATTATGGAAGCAGCAAAAAAAGAATATGTGAAACCGAAAACAAATGATATGAAAATAGCGGTAGGAGTATATCCAGGAGTTCATAGAGATGTTTGTTATTTGGTAAATTTAGCAAGGCCGTCAATTAGAGGAACAGGTGCAGGTGCGCCAACAACATTGGCTAATTACGCACAATCTGCTGCAATTTATCGTGTTTTTGAATATTTAGTTTATGAGCTTAAAAATAATGATAGAAGTATACGTGCAGCAGCAAGAAAAGTGTTAAGCGAGCAGATGTTGGTTGATTAGGTGATTCATAATGAAAATTTCAAATAATATAAAAGAGGTTAAGGTCTTCATGATCTCCATTTCTTTGGAGTATTGTAAAGACCTTTCTTCATAAGAAAGGCATTTACTATGGCAAAAAAATTTACATATAGAGGAAAATCTTTGGAAGAATTGCAGGCAATGACACTCGAAGAGTTTTCAACATTGCTTGCAACAAGACAAAGGCGCAGCTTGAAAAGAGGATTCACAATGCCTGAGAAAAAATTGCTTGAAAAAGTCAGGAAGAACAAAGGAAAAGACAAGCTTCTCAGAACGCATGCCCGCGAAATGGTTATAGTTCCTGAAATGATAGGAGCAAAAATTGGAATTTACACAGGCAAAGAATACAAGTCAGTCATATTGACAGAATCAATGATCGGCCACGTGCTTGGCGAGTTTGCGCTAACTCGAAACCGCGTGCAGCACAGCGCGCCAGGCATAGGCGCAACACGATCAAGCAAATTCGTTGCATTGAAGTGATGAAAATGGAAGTTGAAAAATATTGTGCAGGTGATGTGCTTGGACTTGCGGCAGCTTTGTATGCTGATATGAGATTAGAGCAGCGTGATGGCGTGTCTGTTATTAGAGTATATGATGGTGCGACACACCAGTTCGACGTTCCTTTAAGTGCACAATATTTGTCAGTAAACGACGCGGTCGATTCCACAGAGTTTACGATTGAGTTTGAATTGAAAGCAGAGGTTTTTGCAAGGGAGGCGGACGTATAATGCCATACACATTTGTTCCTAAACAGAAACATGCAAAGGCGTACATCATGTACCCTATATCAGAGAAATCGGCAAGTGTAGTTTGCAGAGCGATAAAAAAGAAACCTCTTGTAAGAGCTAAGCGCTTGCTTGAAGATCTTAATTTAAAAAAACGCAGCTTGCAGGGTAAATATTATTCAAAAGCTGTAAAACACATCCTTGAAGCCTTGAACAGCTGTGAAAAAAACGCTTACGCTCTAGGGTTAGATTCAGGTCGTTTGATGGTGCATGCATCTGCTCATCTTGGTCCTGCTACCCGAAGAAGAAGACGAAAATCTGCTTGGGGCAACCGTCTAAAGAGAACTTACATTGAAATCATATTGATAGAAAAAGGAAAAGAGGCTGTCAAACCTGTAAAGAAAGCGAAACAGAAAAATGAACCGACGCCAAAGTTGGGTGATTAATATCAAGGAAAGAATATTTATAAAAAAGTCAAAGGAGCAATCAAACTTAGAAGAATTTGTAAGAGCGCTTTTCAATACTGCACGCTGCGGTGAAATTGAAGTGCAGCATACGCCGGTTGTTACTAGAATAATTATTCATACAACAACTCCGGGCCTTATTATAGGAAGCGGTGGCGACAGGATAAAAGAAGCTGCAGAAATGGTAAAACAAAAGTTCAAGATTGAAAATCCTCAGATTGACGTGCAGAAAATTGATAATCCTGACTTGGATTCCAATATCATTGCGCAAGGAATAGGAGCAGCGCTGGAATCTGGTATGAATTTCAGAAGGGTAGGTAATCAGTATGTGGAAAGGGTTATGGATTCAGGCGCAACTGGTTGTGAAATTGTAATGTCCGGAGTGATAACTGGAGCAAGAGGACGAACCGAAAGATTTGTTGCAGGTTATATTAAAAAAAGCGGCAATACAGCAGAAAGATTTGTTCAAAAAGGTTTTACTACAGCACGTCCAAAAAGAGGCGCAATCGGTGTAACAGTCAAAATAATGCAATACAATCCAGAGTTGCAAGTCAAGCAGGCAATTAAAAAAATAGACAGGCTTGCAAAAGAAAAGAGAGCTGAGATAGCAAAAGATGCAGCTGAACAAAAAGAAAGCCAGGCCCACGAACAGGAATCAAAGATGCCAACGGGAAAAGTTAACGAAGAAAATAAGGAAACGCCAAAACAAACCGAGACGCCTGTTGATGTTAAGGAGGCACAGTAAGGTAATAAAAATAGAAGTTATAGTCTTTATGAACTCCATTTTGTTGGCCATAGCCGACATATGTGAATGCAGGCATTCACAAAACTTTGGGGTTGTAAGAAAGGGATGTACAATGGCAATAGTTAGAAAATCAAAGCTCCGTGAAATGAACAACAACGAACTTACAGAAAAACTAAGGGAACTTAGATTAGAAATTTCAAAAGAGATAGCTGCAAGTGAAGTGGGCGGAACAGTTAAAAACTCAGGAAGGATTCGCGAGTCAAAGAAAACAATCGCAAGGATACTTACAGAGGTGCATGGACGCGAAAAGCGTCAGTCTGTTGCACATCATAAAAAAACAGCGGGAGGAACTGGAAAAACACCTAAAAAGTAATAATATTCTTTATTTTTTGATTAAACTTTTTAGGAAAAAGGTTAAAGGAGGTATAAAATGGTTTGCACAAAGTGTGGTTTGCCGCAGGAATTATGCGTCTGTCAGACCATAGCGAAAGAAGCACAGAAAGTCAAGATAGGTCTAGTAGAAAAAAGATATGGCAAGAGCATGACTGTGATAAAAGGTATAGACACATCAAAAATCAATGTAAGGAATTTGATGAAAAAACTAAAATCAAAACTGGCATGCGGAGGCACATTCAAAAATAATGAAATAGAGCTGCAAGGCGACCATCGTGATCGTGTTAAGGAAATCTTGATCAAAGAAGGTTTCCCTAAAGAAATCATTGAGGTATTTTGATGCATGAGAGAACCGACGCCAGTGAACGACGCAAAGCGTCCATACACCAGGGCGTCAAACAGAATTTAAAAAACATCCTGCAACACGAACTCATAGGACTGAATTGTGAGGTTGTGGATGCAACAAACAAGTCCATTGTTGGAATAAAAGGCAAGATTATTGACGAAACAATGAAAACAGTTGTCATGAAGCAAGAGCGAACCGACGCAAAGGTGAACGACGCCTCTGGCGTCCAAGCACGCCCGTCAAAACACATCGGAAAAGGTGCAATTGTTTTCAAAAAAGGTTCACAATTTCGCCTGGTGTTGAATGATAAAAAGGTTATTGTCAAAGGTGATCATCTGGTGTCAAGGCCAGAAGACCGCATCAAGAAAAAGGTAAAAAAATGGTGAAAGCTAGCCTTTCTTTAGGAAAGAAAGATTACCGTATCCAAAGAAAAACAAGGTGGGAAAAAATGGAAACCCAAAAAAAATATTTGAAACCGGAAATTGAATACGAAGTGGTTAGAGATAGCCGTGCTGAGATATTTGCTCCAGGAGTTGGTAGAAATATTTTCGTATATGGTGTTGCTGAAAAATATAGAACAGGCAAAATAACAGCAGCAGTTATGATGAACATAGGAGATGAAGATGGCGGTGGTGTAATATTAAAAATTGGATGCTATATGAACAGGACATTAAAAACTGCGCTTCTGCGTTGCGCACAAATGGATAGAGCAAAATTGGCTGCTTAGGTGATTCATAATGAAAAGTTCAAATAATATAAAAAGTTCCGTAGGAACCTTAAAGTTTTTGGGGTTGCTGCAGACCTTGATGAATCGAACGCCCTTAGGCGTCATACAACAGCAAAAAAGGGTTGTAGAATGATAACAGTGAAAAAAGATATCGGAACTGGAGCCAAAAGTCCTGCAACTAGCTGTCAAAATGACAAATGTCCATGGCATGGTACTTTGAAAGTTAGGGGAAGGTTGTTTGAGGGTACAGTAGTTTCGACCAGAAGTTTAGATACGGTAGTTGTTACATGGAACTACTACAAGTATGTGCCTAAGTATGAACGATACGAAAGACGAAAAACAAGGGTGTCTGCGCATAGTCCAAAATGCATGCAGATTAAACTTGGTGACGTTGTTCGAATAGGCGAATGCAGGCCAATATCAAAGACGAAAAAATTCGTTGTATTTGAGAAGATATCGACGCCTTTGGCGTCTGTTCATTAGAGTAGCAAGGGATGTACTATGAAAGCAATATCAGCATCAGTATCAAGACCGATACAATTGAAGACAAAACTGCTGTGTGTAGACAATTCAGGCGCAAAAGAGCTTGAATTAATAGCTGTGAAAACGTACAAAGGCCGCTTAAGAAGATTGCAAAAAGCAGGCGTAGGGGATGTAATAATTTGTTCGGTTAAAAAAGGCAAAGAAAAAATGCGTCATGAAATTGCGTACGCTGTCATTGTTCGACAAAGATATCCGTATGTAAGGCCAGACGGAACAAGAGTAAAGTTCCAGGACAATGCAGCCGTGCTTGTCAATCCAAAAAACTTTGAACCGCAGGGAACTGAAATCAGAAGTGTAATTGCAAAAGAAGTTGTTGAAAGATTCAGTGCAATAGGGAAAATAGCAAGTATAGTATTGTGATAATTATGCAAAAAATGTATTCGCCTCATTGGCTATCGTCAAAACAGACAAGAAAGCAGAGAAAGTACAGGTTTAATGCGCCGTTGCACCGCAGGCAAAAGATGGTTGCAGCGCATTTAGACAAAGCTTTGAGAAAAGAGTATAAAAAACGATCAATGCCCGTCAGAAAAGGAGACGAGATCATGATAATGCGTGGTGAGCACGCGAAGAAAACAGGAAAGGTAGCAAGAGTAGATTTGAAAAAACTGAAGCTAGAAATTGAAGGAATAAAAAGGAAAAAAGTTTCAGGTCAAGATGTGTCTGTTCTTGTAGACCCATCAAATGTCAAAATAATAAGGCTTGCAGACGAAGCTCGCCGGAAGAAATTTATGAAGATTAAAAAAGCAATGATGTCTGTGCCGTCTTCGAAAAATATAGCGGAGGCGCCAAAGAAAAAGTAATATTTGAATTAGGTTTGTTAAGACCCCTGTTATTTTGTGGTTGATACAGACCTTTGAGGAAACGACGCGCACGCGTCTACGCACTTAGAAAAGGGAAGTATTATGAAACGACTATCAGCACCAGGTTTCTGGGAAGTAAAGAAGAAAGAGAAAAAGTATGTAATTACTCCTAGCTCTGGGCCTCACAGATCACAGGCGTGCATCCCATTGACTATCATGCTAAGAGACATTTTAAAAATTGCAGAAAATACATCTGAAGTTAAACAAATACTTGCTGCTGGCAATGTAAAAGTGAATGGAAAAGTGAGACGTGATAAAAAATTCCCTGTTGGGCTCATGGACATAGTGGAGGTAGGAGAAAAGTATCATAGAGTTCTAGTAGGCAATAAGGGATTGAAGCTCTATGAAATTAAAAAGAGAGACGCATTATCTTTGATCCAGATTAAGAACAAAACATATGTTAAAAGAAAAGGTAAAACAGGACTTTATCTTCAGTTGAATATGCACAATGGAAACAACATGCTGGTTGATAATACAAAAGACTATACAACAGGCGATGTTTTGGTGATGAAAGACGGAAAAGTTTCAGATGTGCTTCCTTTCACCAAAAATGCATTAGGACTCATAATAGAAGGCCACAACATAGGGACAATAGGAAGTGTGGAAAGCATAATTGTAAAGAGGGCGTCGCTGAAAAATGAAGTAATTCTAAATGTAACAAATAACGGCAAGTCAGAAAAATTGCTCGTGCCTAAAAATTATGTTTTCATAATCGGCAAGGAGCAAACCGACGCCAAAGGCGTCAAAACACTAAAGCCGATAATTGACATTCAAGTAAATAATAATGCTGTCAATGGTGGTAAGAATGACTAACATGCAGAAGCCAGAAACTTTGAATGTCATGCGCAATATCAGAATAGAAAAAATAACTTTGAATATAGGCTGTGGAACAACAGTTAAAACAGAAGACGCAAAATTCATAATTGAAACGCTGGTAAATGGAAGCGCTGAAGGCGCTCCTATAGCAAATAGGAAAGCAATAATAACAAAAACTAAAAAAAGAACTACATTTAATGTGCCAAAGAACAAACCAATAGGTGCAAAGATAACGATAAGAGAAGGTTGTGAGGAATTTTTAAAGCGCATCCTTGAAGCCAGAGAAATGCGCTTACCAGAGTCATGCTTTGATATTAATGGCAATCTTAGTTTTGGAATAAAAGAATACATTGAAGTTCCTAGAATGGAATATGAGCCTAAAATTGGAATACTTGGTTTTGATGTTTGTGTAACACTTGAACGTCCTGGTTTCAGAATAAAAAAGAAGAAAATTGCTAAAAAAGTTGGCAAGAACCACAAAATTACAAAGGACGAGGCCATTAAATACATTAAAGAAAACTTTGGAGTTGAAATTGCATGAGAATGAAGGCGGTTAAACGCAAGATGGGAAAAGGCGCAAAAAAATGCACGCGGTGCGGAAGCTTCAGAGGGGTAATAGGCAAATATAACCTGATGTATTGTCGCAGGTGCTTTAGGGAAGTTGCGTCATCTTTAGGTTTCAGAAAGTATAGTTGATAAATATCAAACACGATCCATTGGCAGATGTATTTTACATCGTATACAACACCGAGAAGGTTGGTCATGAGACATGCTTAGTGCCAGCTTCTGAATTGATAAAAAATGTTTTGATAGCTATGCAAAAAGCATGCTACATTGGAGGGTTCGAATATATAGAAGATGGTAGAAGCGGCCAGATACGCATAGAGATGATTGGAAAAGTAAACTATGCGAAGGTAATAAAGCCAAGATTCGCTGTTGGCGTTGATGAGTTTGAAAAATGGGAATCAAGGTACCTTCCTGCAAAAGGCACTGGAATAATAATTTTATCCACGCCAAAAGGTGTTATGACGCATTTGGAAGCAAAGGCGCAGCACATTGGAGGAAGGTTATTGGGATATATTTACTGAGGTTGGTGCACATGTCAGAAAAGAAAATAAAAATTATCGATAAAGCTGATGTCAAGATTGAAAACAAGAGCATAATAGTTAAAGGTCCGTTGGGAGAACTTAGAAAAAGCTTTGAAGATCCTAGATTTTTGGACATTGTTATGAAAGTTGAGGATGGACATTTTATTGTGTCGTGCAACAGCGAAAACAGAAAAGTTAATTCAATGGTTGGAACAATAACTGCTCATACAAAAAATATGATGAGAGGCGTGACGGAAGGCTATACTTATGAATTAAGAATAGTATTCAAGCACTTTCCCATGAATGTTTCAGCAAAGGAAGAACAGATCGGCGCAGGTGCGCCAGTTCGCTCGATACAAATTAAGAATTTTTTAGGGGAAAAATCAATCCGCACGGCACAAATTATTGGTAAAACAGATGTAAAAATCAATAAAGAAGTTGTACTAGTCAAAGGAATAAACAAGGAAGAAGTAGGTCAAACTGCAGCTAACATAGAACTTGCATGCAAGCTACGCAATCGTGACAGGAGAATCTTCCAAGACGGTATATTCATATTCGACAAGGCGAAGGCATAATTATGAGCAAGAGATTCAAGGCACAAGATTACAAGCGTTACAAAAAACTTGGACAAAGATGGCGAAGACCTGTAGGCAGGCATAGCAAATTAAAAATTAACAAAGGCGGCTCAGGACTTGTGCCAAGAATAGGATACAGAACGCCTAATGCTGTCAGATTTTTGGCTAAAATTACAGATTCAAAAGGCGCTTCATTGGCAAAAACTCACCTGGTACATTCAATGAATGAACTGGAAAAGATGCAAAAGGGAGAACATATCATACTTGCATCAAGTATTGGAAAGAGAAAAGTTGTTTTGCTGGCTGATAAAGCCAAGCAGCTAGGCGTGCATATTGTAAATTCACAAAGAGCAAGAAGCGCAAAAAGAATGCAGAAAACAATTGCCTATAGAAAAGATTTAGCAAAGAAAGAAAGACAAAAAGCAGAAGAACAGGAGAAGAAGGAAAAGCAAAAGCGAACCGACGCCAACGAACCGACGCTTTCAGCGTCCAAACACACTGGCGTCAAAACAGTTGATGAAAAGACAAAAACAACTGAAAATAAAGAATAAATGGTAGGCAATAAAAAATAATATTTAGAAGTTAGTTCTTTATGATCCCCATTTCTTTGGGGTTTCATAGAGACCTTTCTTTTAAGAAAGGGATGTATTATGGCAAACTTACGATCGCAGCGTACAATAGCTTCAAGATTGTTGGGTTGTGGTGAGAGTAGAGTAAGATTTGATACCTCACGCACTGCAGACATAGCTGATGCAATAACAGCTGCCGATGTCCAGACATTGATTCATGATGGTGTGATATTTACATTGCCTAAAAAAGGCAACAGCAATGCGCGCATAAAGAAACGGTTGCTGCAAAAGAAACGCGGCAGAAGACAAGGCAAAGGTTCAAAGAAAGGAAAAAAATCTGGTATTAAGAAACGCGCTTGGATGGCGCGCATAAGAGCAATAAGAAAAGAACTAAACAAGTTAAGGGAAGAATCCCGGATAGACAGCAAGACTTACAGAACTACGTACAATGTAGCAAAAAGCGGTTTTTTCCGAAGCAGAAATCACTTGCTGGTGCATTTGGAAAGAAGCGGAATGTTGAAGGAGGCTAAGGCTAAGAAATAATATTTGAATATTAAGTCTTTGTGTACACAGGACTTATGTCCTTGTTGCACATAAACTTTTTTTCAAAAAAAGTTTATTAGGGGTTTATCATGTTAAGAAGACGTCGTGAAGGCAAAACAGATTATAGAGCAAGGTTGGCGCTTGTTAAATCTAGGTCAGCAAGAATAGTTGTACGAAAATCGCTAAATAATGTGCATATTCAGGTTGTTGCTTACAATAAAGAGGGCGACACGACTGCTGTTAATGTTTTTTCAAAAAACCTTGCCAAATATGATTGGAAGTATCATGGCGGATCGCTGCCATCGGCTTATTTGATAGGTTTTCTTGCTGGTAAGATTGCAATAAACAAAGGCATACGATTGGCTTATTTGGATATAGGATTGCAAACTTCCACAAAAGGTTCTGTTCTTTATGCAGCAGCATTAGGCGCAAAAGATGCAGGTCTTGATGTGCCTATAGGCAAAGACATATTGCCCCCCCAGGACAGAGTTTCAGGCAAGCATATTGCGAGGTATGCAGAAATCCTGAAAAAGAATGATCAAGCAAAATACAACAAACAGTTCTCATATTATAATAAAAACAATCTACAGGTAGAAAGCATCCCGCAAAAATTTTCGGAAATAAAAGACAAAATAAATGTGGAATATTCTGGTAAGGAGAGATAATATGTTGATTCAAAATAATATCTTTGAAGTAAGGTCTGTAAAGACTCCAGTTCTTTGGAGTTCACAAAGACCTTTCAGGAAGGAAACGACGCTTACGCGTCTACACGCTGAGGAAAGGGATTTGTTATGAGTGAAATGCAAGGACGTCATGGCAGATCTTTCCCAAGGACAAAGCTTGGAAAACAAGTTGCTGAAGGCGCCGTATCAATAGATAATATATTTGAAAGCGGCAAAAAAATAAAAGAATCCGAAATAGTTGCAAAGCTAATTCCTAACCTCCAGACAGACATAATTTTAGTCGGCGGTTCGCCAGGAAAAGGCGGTGGTTCAAGAAGAACGCCTACGCGCAGGACTGCGCGTATGCATCGTTCTGGTCGGCGTTATCGCGCATCTGCCATGGTGCTAGTGGGAGATGGTGAAGGCCATCTTGGCATAGGAAAGGCATCATCAAAAGAAAATAAGCTGGCTATGGACAAGGCTTTGGAACAGGCTAAGTTAAATGTTATACCAATCAAGCGAGGATGCGGTTCTTGGGAGTGTTCTTGTGGTGGAAATCATTCAATACCAGTTGAAACACAAGGCAAATCAGGCTCTGTTAGAGTTATATTGATACCAGCTCCAAAAGGCATCGGCCTATGTGTTAATGATGAAGCTAAAAAAATATTGAGGCTTGCTGGCGTAAAAGATGTATGGACTAAGTGCTTTGGCCAATCTAGGTCAAGAATTAATTATGCAATGGCGGTCTTTGATGCTTTGAAAAGGATAAATCAAATGAAAGGAGGAACCGACGCAAAAGCGTCTAAGCAGTTAACCGACGCAAAAGCGTCTAAGCAGTTAACCGACGCAAAAGCGTCTAAGCAGTTAACCGACGTCTCTGGCGTCCAAGCACGCTTGTCCAAGCATGCAGGCGACGAGGCAAAAAAAGTAAAATCTCAAGAAAAAATCGAAGCGGAAAATATTGGTGAAGACGAAACGCCAGCACACCATGAAACAAAACAAAAAAAGAAAGAGACAAAACATACAGAAGAAAGCAAAAAACATGAATCGACGCCAAGCAACGACGCACAAAGTGTGTCCATGCACAATGCGTCAAAACACTCAGAATCATCTGAAAAAGAAAGTGAATGATTATGGTAAAAATGTTGGCAGCTGTAAGGTTGAGGGGAGAAGTCGGCATTGCAATAGCTGTACGCGCGACTTTGAAAATCATAGGCCTAAAAAAAACCAACTCGTATAAATTTTTATCAGACACGCCTGCGAATAGAGGCATGCTTCAGAAATGCAATCCTATTGTAGCATGGGGCGAAGTTGATGAAAGCTTCAGCAAAGGAATGGACAAAATTAAACTAAAACCGCCGAAAGGAGGCTTTAATTCGTTTCATGCCGCATATCCAAAAGGAGATTTGGGCTACAGAGGCGACAAAATAAAGGACTTAATAGAAGAAATGAGCAAGATGTGAATATTATGGTAAAAGTAGGAGTATCAATGTTAGGGTTTAAAAAAATGTTTGCTGAGTTACTGCCAGAACTTAAAGCAGCAGGCGCCGACATGGCGTATTGGCAGGTTATGGACGAATCTTTTGTCCCCATGCAAAATGATACACTAAGAAGTCAGGGTCCAAACACAATATCTTCGGCAAATCAAGTGCGAGGGGGCCAAAAAGGATATTTGCCATTTTATACGCATCTTATGATAGGCGGTCCAATAGCACGCGTGCAGTCTTATGCAAGAGCAGGCAGCGATATAATTGTTACGCATTATGAAGCAGATCCTTCCCCAGCAGTCGCTTATTCAATACGAGAACTTGACAGATCGCCGGGTATTGCTGTAAAACCTGGTACAGATGTAAGTGTTTTGGATATAAATGAAAAAGAAGACAGGGCAGCTCATCTTCGCTATGTCGACCACGTGCTTGTCATGTGTGTAGATCCCGACCATGCAGGAAGTTGTATTTCAGGTGGTTTTGAAAATAGAAATGATGAAGTAAACAGGCTTGCAGATATGCGCAACTCTCATTCTCTTGAATATGAGATAGCCGTGGTAGGACACATGAATCCCGAAAATGCTAGAATCATGAGAGAAGCAGGCGCCGACATTATAATTGCAGGATCATTTGTAAGGAATGCTTCAGATTATAAAGAAGCTATCAGACAGCTCAGGGGCGATTAATTATGCCGGTAAATTTTAGAAAGAAAAATAGAAGAATGCGGGGTAAGACTACCCATGGATGGGGAACCAAGAAAAAGCATAGGGGTAGCGGTTCGCAGGGCGGAGCCGGCTGGGGCGGCGCAAAAAAACACAAGAGATCATTCATTTATTCGTACGAGCCTGAACATTTTGGCAAGAAAGGATTCTTTTCTTTGTGTAAAAAACTAAAATTCATCAATATAGATGATTTGAACGATATGGAAGGAAATGACATTGATCTCACTTCTTTAGGCTATGACAAATTATTGTCAAGAGGAAAATTAAACAGGGCTATTACTGTTAAAATATCTGCATCATCTGCTAAAGCAAAAGAAAAAATAGAAAAAGCAGGCGGAAAGGTACTCGGAGGCAAGGATTAGATAATATTTAGAAGGTAGGTTCTTTATGATCTCCAGTTTTGTTGGCTAAAGCCGACATATGTGAATGCAAACATTCACAAAATCTTGGAGTATTGTAAAGACCTTCTGAACAGATCGACGCCCTTAGGCGTCACACAGAACTAAAGAAGGCGTTTACTATGTCAATACTGGATAAAATCAGCGGTAAATTTCCTGGCGTGGAAGGCCCAAAGGGTCATCTGTCCTTCAAATCGCGTCTAAAATGGACAGGAATTATTTTACTGCTCTTTTTATTGCTTGGGCAGATAACTGCTTTTGGCATTTCTGAAGTTTCATTGCAGCAGTTTCAGTTTTTAGAAATAGTTTTGGGTTCTTCCATAGGTTCTTTGATGACCTTAGGCATTGGCCCAATTGTTACTGCATCCATTATATTACAATTGCTAGTAGGTTCAAAATTGCTTCCATGGAATGTAAAAACAGACGAAGGCAAAAGAAAATTCCAGTCTGCGCAAAAACTTTTGACCATTTTCTTCTGCTTTTTCGAGGCATTCGTTTATGTTGCATTTGGCGCAATCAAGCCTTCAGATCCAGGGTTCATGCCATTCATAATATTACAATTAACAATCGGCGGCATACTTGTCTTGTTCATGGACGAAGTGATAAGCAAGTGGGGCATAGGCTCTGGCGTTTCTCTTTTCATTGCAGCTGGCGTAACAAGAACAATTTTCATAAGAGCGTTCAACCCATTGACTACCGCTGGTTCAAATGTTCCATCAGGTATTATTCCTCAGTTCATTACATTTATTTCATTGGGCGATCTTTTCCAGGCATTTGCTGCAATGCTCCCGATAATATCCACGATAGTTGTGTTTTTGATAGTTGTGTATGTTCAATCATTAAAAGTAGAAATACCCATAGCCTTTGGCTCTATAAGAGGCTTTGCCCGAAGATGGCCATTGAATCTTATTTACACAAGCAACATACCTGTCATACTTATTGCAGCTTTGCTTGCAAATCTTCAGCTTATGGGTTCATTTGCAGCGCGAACGGTTGAAGAAGGGACTAGGTGCGGCTTTTTGGGATGCTTTAACGACCAAGGCAGTCCAATAAGCGGCTTGGTTTTATACTTCATACCGCCTTCATCATTGGCAGTGCAGGTATTTTTCCTTACAATATTAGTGATAATATTTGCAGCAGCATTCGCATCATTTTACTTCAAGTTTAAACAAAGTTTCAAGATAGTGATCTTTGCAGGAATCGTGAGCATAATTTTGGCAGTATTGCTTGCAACTTCAACCACTGGATTGCCTACAGGCGAAGAATTTGCGAGATCACTTGCATATCTGCTCATACTTGTAGGCGGATCTGTCGTGTTTTCAATATTTTGGGTTACCACTAGCGGTATGGACTCTCGTGCTGTAGCAGAACAGATAGAAGGCATGGGTATGCAGATACCCGGCTTTAGAAGAGATCCGAGAATAATAGAGCAGGTATTGGAAAGATACATTCCTACATTGACAATAATATCTGGTTTCTTCATCGGCTTGCTCGCAGCAATAGCAGACTTCACAGGCGCGTTAGGCACAGGAACAGGCATCTTGCTTACGGTCATGATAATATACCAACTGTACGAAAGCATAGCAACACGATATGTCGAAGACATGCATCCGGCTGTAAGAAAATTTTTCGAGTGAGCCTTTTCTTTCGCAGCTTATAGAACTTATACTGCAAAGAAAACCCTCGGGAAAAGAAAATAATAGAGGACTTTGAATAATATATGTTTTATTCAAAGCCCTTATTGTGAACTTTGACAAATTATGGGGCTAATCAAAGTTCTCAATATTACAATATATATCTCCTTGCGGAAATAATCTCAATGAAAAAACAATCTCTGTTCGCATGGGACTTTGTAGCAGTAAAGCTTATTGGACTTTTCATAATAGGTGTTGTCCTAATAATAGGCACAGTTTCTGTTTTGTCATTCAATGAGCGCAAGATTGCACAAAATATTGTTGGTCAGTCGTCAGCTCAAGAAGCGGTTGACGTCATGGATTTTTTTCTCACAAAAAATGCTGATAAAAGTTTAACCGGAACTATCCCTCTTAGCCAGGTAATCGCAGGCAATAATTTATTTTTTATCAAGTACAACAATCCAGAAGCTGTTGATGTCTACACATGGGACGAACAGTTTATTTATTTCAAGGAAGGCAGGCAAAGATTTAGCGATGAGGATATAAGGATTCTGCCATTCTCTCTTTCACCTGGTATATGGATGCAACGGCGGATGCTCATTGGCGAGACAATTAGTGCAAACAGTGATATTCAATGGTTTGATAATGAGTGTAAGCCGATAAAATCAGAGAAAACACACTATGGTATTGTTCTTGAAAGGCATGATAGATTTTTTGATGCAGGCAGCCTGGGCATACAGGACGTAATTGTTTTGAAAGTAGACAAGTCAAAAGAAAGTGAAAAACAGCCTTTTTCAACAGAAAAATTTTATTACAGCAAAGAATGGGGTCTGATACGATTGGAAGTTTATAACAAGGATGAGAAAGCGAAGGTTTTCAATTTCAATGAAATTTCCGATTCACCGATTTATCCCCAGAAAATTTGTAGCTATTCTGTCGATGATTCTCAATTTGTAGAACAATGGGCAGAAGGTTCGCAGAATAAACTAACAGACTTAGAAAAATTGGTTGCGACAAAGCCTTACGCAGTCTTTGTCAAGATGAAGAATACAGGCACAAGCGCATGGAAACCTGGAGAGTATTTTTTGAATTCATTGAATCCGGAAAACAATACAAACTGGTCCAAGACAGGACGGATAGAGTTGGAGCAGACAATATATCCAGGACAGGAAGCAACATTTAAACTGTATGTAAAAAAAGCGCCGCCGGTTGGCGTTTATTCGTTTCAGTGGAGAATGGTTAGAGAAACAGCAAAGGAACCGACGCTTACGCGTCCATACACACTTGAAAGGCGCTACTTTGGCCAGGAAACTGTAAATAAATTCATAATAGTCGTCCAGCTCGCCAAGGACGAAAATGCAATTTAGTGAATTTTTATTCTTATCTTTCACAATTAGGAGAGAAGAAGTTGGTAAGAAAAAGCTTTAGATAAGTAATAGAGGGCTTTGAATAATATGCATTTCCAACAAAACCCTTATTGTGAACTTTGATAAATAAAGGGTTAGTCAAAGTTCTCAATATAATTTAAGTAGGAAAGAAGTAAGTCTAGAGGAAAACAAGCCACCGACGTACTAAAGTACGTCCAAACAATTAAGGTTTTCCTTGACGCGGTCATGGTCTAATGGCAATTTGCAAAAATCACTAGAGGACAACAGCCTTCCAAGAGCCCTTTCTTTTCAGAAAAGAAACCCCTCGGGGAAAGAAAAGATTCGAAAAGAGCTGTTTATGAGGGTTCAAATCCCTCTGACCGCATTCACTTTAAAAAGACTGCATGAATTTTAGGTTTATGAATAGGGAAGAATTAAGGCTTGCAGTTCAATCCCGCTTTAATGAAAATTCTTCGGCTGTTAATACCGTTTATGAAAAATTCACTGCGGCTCTGGATGAAAGAGTGAAAGATTACATAAGTGCAAAAGGATTGGATTTGTCAGCACAAGGAGAGGCAACTATTTTCAGGGATGGACAAAAACATTACTATAGGATGCGTGACATGGCACGCTATGGGGCAGATGATTTGAATGACATTTTAAAAACAGAGCTTGATTTAATTTTAGGAGGACTGAGAGCAAATAATGTGGCCGGAGCAAGCATTTTAATGCATATTTTTGGGATAAATGCAGGAAGGCATGTTCATTCATACCCATCAAGACTTTCTACGCTTATTGATAATTTGTATTTTCTGATAGCCAGTTTCTATGAAATTTCTGTTGATGGAACATTTAATATTAAAAAAATCATAAACCAACGGCTTACATCCTATAATAGGGATTTGAGGGATCACCTTACAAGCCATGTGGTAAAAAAAAGTTTTTACCGCTTAAGAAATGCACAAGTTCATGATGCGCCTGATTTCATGGAATGGATAAGTTCTGGAGAAGAGGAACTTCCTTGCTTGAGCCTTGAGTTTTTTGATGGAAATTCGCACATGACTGCTGAACGGGCATTTGATTATCTTTTTCCTTTCTACGAAAGGACATTGGAAACATCTACGAAGGCTGTAGAATTGCTGTTAGTGTAGATTTAAGCAAAATGTGAATTTCAATTCTTAGCGATATTGCTTATCTCAATGTTTACAGGCAGGTTAATTTTCATGTCCTTCTGCGCTCTTTTCTTGAAACTAAGAATTGCTATGCCTGTAACTTTGCCTGTTTTTTCATCTATTCTTTCAGATATTCCTTCGCCTACGTCTTTAAAATAGCCTTCTGCGTATTCGCCTATGTTTATCTCCAGAAAGTCTCCTTCTTCATCATAATACAGCTGCATTTGTCCCTTCATTTTTAAAACACCCTAATTCTTCTGTTTTGAATTGAGATGCGAAGCATCTCATATGCTCACCACAAAGAAAGCTGTTACAACAAAGCCTTCTCCATTTAGATATTTGACGACTACCCTTAAATACTTGGCATTTGATTTCCTATTTTTATGATGTGTGTAATAGAATCGTATTGCAGAATCTCGAGAGTATTGTAGCATTTTATCCGGATTTTTGATAGTATTTTCTATAATTCCAAAACTGTTTTGCATTTCTGGATGTTTCAATATATGCTTGTATCTTTCGTCAGTAAGATGTACAATCTTTCCATTCCTGTCTTTCACTTCTAGAACTCTGGACATATATTCAGTTTGATTGAAGCAATAAAAAAGCATTTATTCAATCTTAACGTTTTCCCAGCCTTCAACACGCAGGTACGGCTTTGCTTCGCTTAGATTCTTTCCAGGAAGCTTGAAGCCTACCGTACATTCTATTTTGCCCTCTGTTATTTGACCTTCTTTGATGCCTTTCATCAAATCTGTGCTGCCCCTGCACTCTATTGTAAAGCCGTTTTCTGTAAGCGTAAAATCAACAAACCCGCCATTTATTCTCAGGTTTGATATCTTTCCATTGATCGTGAAGTACTCATTGGGGTACCTTAATCTGTCGTCATCTAATAATACCATACCTAACATAAGAAATGAAAATTTATAAACTGATGCAAATGCTACAAATCAAATCCAATATGTTTTTTGACCAATTCTTTTACCTGTTTTGACATTCTAGGGTTAAGAGAAACTTGCAGGCCATAATGCGTAGGTTTCTTTATGATATAGCCTTGCCTGAACAAATCTTCTGCTGTATTTTTAGCTAATTTCAAGCCTTCCTTGCCAAAGACCTCTGATCTGAGATATTTGAACATGTTTTCATATGCAGTATGGCTCTCGCCCCATTTTCTGTTTCTTGCAAGTGAAAAGAGAATTTTAGCAGATAATTCTTCATCTTGAGAGAAACTTCGTTTCTCTGAGATTCGCAAAAGGCTTCGCCTTTTGCGAATTATCCATTATTTTACATGGATGTAAAATTTTAAATAATCTATCTTCTATGTAAATATAGATGAAAATAACAAAAAGGTAGATAGTTATGGGTAGATCAATGTTGCTTGATGTAATAGGCGATAGTGTAGAGAATATGATATTAGATTTTCTGATAGGCGGAATAGGACTAGATTACTCAAAAAAAGATATAGCAGAAGGCTGTGGAATATCAAGGCCCACAGTTTATAAAATTCTTCCAAAAATGCTGAAAGAAGGCATTATTAAAAAAACCAGAATGCTTGGAAGATCTACGCTATATACAATTAACAAAGAAAATAAGAAAGTTCAGTATTTGTTGAAACTAGAAGAAATTCTGCTGAAAACATCTTTCGAAGAGTTGCAGCCTGTAAGGATAAAGGTTTAATAAATTCTAGCGATACAAAAACCCATGGGTTTGATTTATTTCGAAGATATCGCACCTGGACAAACAATAGAACTTCCTGAATTTAAGATACCAGCAGATTTGAGAGACGGGCATGTAAGACTCTACAGCGAAGATTGGCCGTCAGAATTAGTAGAAAAACCAAGGAACAGAGGCGTTATACCTGGTCCTATGATAATGGCAATTGCCGGAGGACATATGGGAAGGTACGGCAACCTTGCAATATATTATATGCTGGAATACAGGTCTGTAAAATTTCACAGACCAGTTTGTGTTGGAGATACTATAAGGATTAGAACAGAATTTACAGATTGCAAGGCCGTTGAAGGTAAAAAATACGGCCATGTAAATGCGCATCAATCTATTCACAATCAAAGAAATGAGCTTTCGTGTGAGCGTCATCTAACTTATGGCATACTGCTTAGGCCTTAATTGTTAATTTTTATTTCTTTCTGTTCATGCTTAGTACATGCCAAAGAAAGATTTGAAAAGCGCTAAAAATAGCATATTCAAAACATCAAGTGAACCAAGAGGCCCTCATGTCAAAGGCTATGATTTTTCTCAGAAATTTGATTTGCAGAAGTTTCTTGATGCTTATGGCACTACAGGATTTCAAGGCACAAAGCTAAAGCAAGCAATAAACATAGCAAAACAGATGCGAAAAGAAAATGTTACAATTTTTTTGGGCTTTACTTCTAACATGATAAGTTCAGGCGTGCGCGAAGCAATATTGCATCTTGTAAAAAACAAAATGGTGCATGTGATAGTTACAACAGCCGGAGGCATAGAAGAAGATTTGATAAAGTGTCTGAAGCCTTTCATAATCAGCGAGTTTGAGGGCGGAATTGAGCTACGCAAGCAGGGAATAAACAGGATAGGAAATATTCTTGTTCCTAATGACAGGTACATAGAATTTGAAAAATATGTTACGCCTGTTTTAAAAGAACTTTTAGAAAAACAAAAGAAAACAGGAGAAGTAATTGCTGCATCAGAATTCATACATGCTCTTGCAGAAAAAACTGCTGATGAATCATCTGTGCTTTACTGGGCATTTAAAAACAACATCCCTGTAATATGCCCTGCGATAACAGACGGCTCCATGGGCGACATGCTTTTCTTTTTCAAGAGCGAACATCCGGAATTCAAGATAGATGTGACAGACGACCTGCTTTTGATGAATAATATTGTACTGGATGCAAAAGAAACAGGAGCAATCATACTTGGCGGTTCTGTTCCAAAACACCATATAATGAACGCCAACATGATGAGGGAAGGCACAAAATATTCTATTTACATCAATACAGCATCAGAAGTTGACGGCTCTGACTCTGGCGCCCCGCCAGAAGAAGCCGAAAGCTGGGGCAAGAACTCTGGCCGAGGCGCCGCGGTGAAAGTAAAAGGCGACGCTTCGATTGTTTTTCCACTTTTAGTGCTTGGCGCTTTCTCAAAATAAAATATAGAGAACTTTGATTAACCCTTAAATTGTCAAAGTTCACAATAAGGGCTTTGTTGGAAGTATGTATTATTCAAAGCCCTCTATAGGTAAAAATAGAGCTGGCGCCCATAATCACGAGAAATCATGAAACTGAAAAGTGTTACTGATTCAAAAGAAAAGCATAAAAACCTGCAAATCTATTCATATTTATGACAACACTAGAGCAAATAAATAATAATATATTATCAGTAAAGAAAGAGCTTGACGACATAAAAGAAATGATAGAAGAATCAGGCTTGGAATTAGCTGATAATGTAAAAAAAGAAATTGACGCTTCCAGAAAGCGTACTGCGTCTGAATTCAAATCCCATGAGTACATGGAGAAGAAATTCTTATGATTTATGAGGTCAGGTATGACCCAAAAACTGAGAAGCAGATAGAAAAATTACCCAAAGAAATTGCTGCGCGCATAATAAAAAAGATGCGGGAAGTCGCAGAAACAGGACGAGGCATAGAGTCCATAAAAGAAGCAAAATACGGATACAAGATTCGTGTTGGCAAGTATCGTGTTCTGATAGACCTAACAACAAATCCAGACACAATATGGGTTCGTTTCATAGATTTGCGAGATCGTGTATACAAAAGGATAAAATAAAGCTGGCACCCTGCTTATTGAGAAATCGTGAAGCTGAAAAGTGTTCCTAAATAACATCCTCAACTTTCTTTTTTGTCGGCAAGTCAAAAGAATTTTCTATTTTGCTTACAAATTTATGACCTTTACCTCGGATCATATTTTTTGATAATTCAAAGTCTAGTCTTATGAGCGCCTGTGCCATAGCATTTTCTTTATTGAGCGTGTACATCTTGGCTTTACCTACTACTCTTGTTTGTTTTACAATGCCAAGCTTCACAAATATTGGCCATATTGTGTTAAATGTAGACCATGCCACATTTGAGTGTCTTGCAATATCGCTTAGGCTGTAGTCCCAAGTTCTACCCTCGTCTAATAAAAAATTTAATAGTCTATTGTAAGGCGTGTCCCCCAGGACGATCAAAAGCACTGATTTATTTCCCTCCATTCCACTCAACCCATTTAATTTATGCATTACGCAAACATTACATGTTGTTGCACTTATCTAAAAATATATAGTAGAAAAGCATATAAAGATTATTGTATCATATTATACAAGTATGATATGATGTTATACAGAAGGCATTTACATGGAAAAAACCTTAAGCAAATACGAACTTCACATCCTGCGAAAATTACATAGACATGGTAATTACGGAGAAGATTACCTGAATACACATGATCTTGTTCAAGGCCTTGCGCCCCACGAGCGTGACTGGTCGAAAATTACAAAGGCGGCCAAAAATTTGCTTAAGCTTGATTTGATAGAGCAACATAAGAATGGTCAATGCATCTCTATCAAACGTGGAAAACTTGAAGAAGTGGAAAATATACTTGAAGAGGATATATGTTAAAGTGATTACATTTTCTGACTGACTTAGTAAGAGCTGGCACCCAGCCCTGCCTTAAGGTTCAACATCGATACAGAAAAGCTGTGGTGCAGAGTGGAACAGGAACCTTTATTAACATGGAGTTAATAACTATTAACAATATGGAAACAAATTCGGCGAACAGGGTTCTATTGCTTTTAGCTAAAGATTTTTCTGCTGCGCATACCGTTACCTCTATTGCCAAAGAATTAAAGTTAAGCCGTGTAGGCGTGTGGAAGATCCTCAAAAAGCTTGAGTCTGAGAGTTTGGTTAAGCTAACTGCAATAGGCAAGGGAAAAACAAGCGTATCAACTGTTAAAGTAAATTTTGATAACATTCTTGCAGAAAAAGCCGCTTCTCTACGTCTTACAGAAGAAGCAATGAAACAAAAAAGATGGAGAGTCAATTTAGCAGGATTGGAAGATACGGTTGATTTTTTAATTCTATATGGAAGTGTTGTAAGTTTTCCAAAAGAAGCAAATGATATAGATATTATTGGAGTTGTTTCCAAGAAAAACAAGTTTACAAAATTGCAGAATGTTATAGAGAAAGCTCAAAAAACCCAGAGCAAAAAAATCCATGCAATTAACTTTACAGAAGCAGAATTTACAGCAGAATTGAAAAAGCCTAATGAGGCTTTTGTAAATGCAGTCAAAACAGGCATTGTATTATTTGGACAGGAAAATTTTGTTAATTTTATAAAAAGGTGTAATGCATGAATGTGGAAAAAGTTAAGGATTGCTTTATTTTCGCAAAGCAATATGATAAAAAAGGCAAAAAGCACAAAGGACTGCTTATAGTTCAGAAAGATGACAAGAAAGCCGAAGATTATATTAAAAAAGCAAAGGCGAATCTGGAGATTTGCGAGATGTACAAAGAAAAAAGGCTGGATTACAAAATACCAGAAGAGTGGTTTTACACAATGTACTACTGTGCTTTGGCAATTCTTGCAAAATTTGGCGTTGAAAGCAGAAGCCAAAGATGTACAGCTTTGTTTCTACGCTTTGCTAAAGAAAACGGGTTCATTGATTACGACAACGAATTTATCGAAAGGATTACAGTTCATAGTGAAAAAGAAGAAAAGTCGGACGTGGATGAAAGGGAATCAGCACGGTACGGTTCTTCTGTCCGCAGCGAAGAAATAATGGAGCGATACAGCACAATGATGGATTTGTGCAGGAAATGTATTTCCCAGTGCGAAGAGGCTGTTTTCTCAGATAAGAAATTTGAAGTTCCAAAGCAACTGTTAAAATAAGTAAGCTGGCACCCAGCTAACCCACCAACATAACCAGAGCTGCACCCTTACGATGTAATGATTTTTAGTACGTAGTATTACATGGTGAGACATTTATTTAAAATCATACAGGCTTCCAAAATCGTGATCGCCATGAAAGCATTAATTTTGCTAAAAAGGCTGCTATCAACAAAATAACAATAAAAGAAATAACAGCAAGGGATAAATCATTTACGTAGTTAAGTCTTAGAATACCACTTGCTACACCTTGTGTAAAATAAAGGAAAAGAAACGATACAAAGGCAACAAGTGCGCCTAATGTTGTCGCAACTGCCACTATATGTTGAAAAGCTACATTTTCTTTATTGGTTTCATTCTGTAAAGCCACTTTAAATCCTTCTGGCGTTAATTTCAACAATGCAGAATAATCTTTTTTCTTACCTTGCAAAACCCTTTCTATAAGTTTATGTTCTGATAGAAAAGATACTCCTAGCATTAATTGTTGGCCACTTATTTTAAGTTTTTTAGCTAATGGATGATTATCATCTTTAAAGCCCATGCTTAGACTTTCGCCATATGAATTAGGTGCATGTCTGTATAGTTCTTCAAGAATTTGTTTCCATACTACAGATTTGTCTTTCATACTTCTACTTTCTATGCTAGAATTATTAGAACTTGCCTTTTCTTTTATATTTCCCAGAAGCACTAATAAAAGTCCTAAAATATTGGCCACACCATACAAGTAATAAAATATGTTCCGTTGGTTTTGAGCAGCTTTTATTTCATCTATTATAACATTTTTGAGGCTGATTACTTGTTCGATATAATTATTATTTATTTGTACTAATTCATTAGTTCCTTTTTCTCTTAATGCTAATTCCATTTCATTTGGCAAATTTCGTTGGTTCAATGTAAAGTACATAGAAGATATCGAATCTATATAATAGACTTTAACATCTTCAGTAGTTTTGTCTATTATACTTTTTGAAGCATCTAATTCTAGTAAGATTCTAAGAGAAGCTTCGTAAGTTCTAGCAATATTTATTCTAGCTTCAGATCGCCAAAGGTTAAACTCTATGGCACTATCACTTGTTTTTAATTTGTCTATATTTCCATCTAAAATTGGTACATGTAAAAGAAATCCGTATGTTGCTATAATGATCAACACTGAACCAATGATCACGTATCCAATAGAGCTGTTCTTCATTGTCTTTAGTTAAATCTGAAACTCTTATTCTTTCTTCTTCAAAACAATCCTTACCCAGTCTCCATGCTCCAGTTCCAGCTTGTTTAGAATCTTTCTGGGTATGCTAACACCTAAAGAATTGCCCTGCTTGGTCAATGGAAGGTCTAGGATGCGCTTGCTTTCATCGTCCATCAAAAATACACCTCTGATTTTGTCTTATCTGGGCATCAAATAAAGGACGCCTATTTACAACAACAAATAAGGCTTAACTTACAGCCTCTTTACATTACGCCTTTTGTTGTAAGACATCGATGTAGGGTCTATATCATTTCAGGTTTTTGGCAGTCTTTACAGAGATGCAATACAGTACCTTGTTTATAAGCGTCTGGAATGGTCATGACTGCGACATTAGCAGGATGATAATAGCAGTATTTTACACTTTCCCTACTTTCCACACTTTCTTCGTTTTCCTTGTTTTCCACATTGTATTTTAGTAGAGTATCCTTTTTCTCAGACTCATTAGACAAGGAAAGTAGGGAATCTTGGGAAAGTCTGGAAAGTTTTTCTTTAACTCTCTTGTCAAAAAACAAGTGATAGACAGACTTCTTCTTACCTTCGTCTGTAACAATCTCCTTTTTCTTACGGTTCACCTTATCAATAAAGCCAAATTCCCGCAAGTATGTTGAGAACTTTTTTGAGCTCATTTTGTTTAGACTCACATCTACTAACTTGTTATTTACTTCATCATAAACAATCTTTTGCTCTATAAATTCTTGCGACAGATATTTTTCCAATATTTCTCTAATTAAACTTAGTATTGAGCTTTCACTATATTCCTCTTCTGCTTCTATTTTGTCATTAAAAGACTCTAACAATTCATCTAATATGTCTATTCCAAGCATTGTTGTCAACTGTAATGTGATATATGCAAGTTCAGAATTTCTACCTCTAAATTTATTAAGAAATTCTATTTCTTTAGCTGAAAAAATACCCACTGCATGACGATATAAACATTCTCTTATTTCTTCTGGTTTCATGGATAGACTTATTTCTGGCGGGGCTGCTGCATTTATGTATACATTGTTTATGTTATCTAAATACCAAAAGAAAAGTTCTTCATAAACTGGAACTAAAATATAATTTTTCATAGCATTAATTACGGGTAATCTGTTGTCATTGCTTTCACCTATATTTATGGTGAAAGCTCTAGTTTTAGTAGCTCTTTCAAGATCACTATGCAAACTAAAAACCTTAACTCCAAAAGAATCAAAAAATTCAGGTTTGTATGTTTTGCTGTTCATTCTAATGTAATAATTATTTCTACGATATCCTTGACGTATTGACATAAGTAAAGTGCTGTCATCCGTATCTTTATCTTTGACGTCTATTTCATCATAAAAGCACGTTACCTTTTGCTCTTCAATTAGGCGTGGGCTGCCCGCTCCTGTTAAATTTCCAGCCATACAACCGTGATGACTTAAACTTTTTAGTACCTCTAATGTTACTGTTTTACCGCCTCCATAACCTCCGACAACAGACCCATAAAATACTGTATTGAGTTTTTCAACTAGCCAACTTTCAAGAATCAATAAAGCAGCTATAGTATAGTGATGTTCAAATGGAAAATCCAGCAGTGATTTTATAGTAGCTTTTATTAATGGATAAATATCGTCTGTAGCTCTAGACTTATATTCACCATTTGTCCATGCCTGTTGTTTTTCTTTACTTGGTAACGAATATATTAGTCTATCAAGAGGAGAACCTTCAAAACAATAACCTGTGCCGTCTATTTCAATGTACCAAATACCATTTTCTTCTTCAAACATAGCTAGACTAATGCCTTTTTTATCACATTTTTTCCAGATGTAATTTTTATTGCCAACAGGCTCTATTACTAGATCTCCATAAACGCCGCCTGCTTTATGAATTTCAAACGAAGCGTCAAATTTTATGCTTTCTGTCATCTTAAACACACACCTTTCGGAGAAATTTTAACGACTAGGCCATAATTTTTCATTTCCTTCAAAACGTTCAGCCGTTTGTTTTTCTTAATTCTGTAAAGAGAGCCTAGAACATAGTTTACTTGTGCTGTTTCTACAAAGCCATGTAGATTAGCTCTTTGCAAAAGACGTTCTGCTAAAGCTGCATATAAAGTAGGCGAAGCTCCTCTTTTATTTGATCTAAAGAGAACTAGCTCTTTAGTCATGAGGCTTAACCTCCTCTTGACTACTTTCCACTTCTTCCAGCCAGCTTTTTAGCAATTGAAATAATTTATCCATAAGTTTTCATGTTGTAGACTACAGAAATTCGTATAGTCTCCAAAAATGAGACTTTTATAGTTTTTTGGTCTCATTTTCAGAATGAAGCAAAAGGAAGATGTAAGAACTGATCACAAAATCATTAAGGCACTATTGGATAAGTCTCCTATGTCTGCAAAAGAATTAATGAAAAAAATACCCAAATCTACTGTTTACAAAAGATTGGCTATATTGCAACGTTCTGGTATTATTAAAAAGATCGATATAAAATATGCCATATCAACATATAATCCGTTAGAAGAAGAAATAGAAAAGGCCTTAAAAGAAGTGCTCAAATTGATATATCCTGATAGGAAAAACCCCAATGGATTCAGAATCGAAACCTTTGAAGAAGCTGTAAAAGGTGGTAATGTATTTTATTTATCTGAAAGTCAATTCAAAGAGCTTGCTGTAAGTATTGGGAAAGCTCCTGATGATCCTAATTTTTTAGAAGTTTTTTCAAAAGTTTTGAAGAAACATGAAGGGCATGTAAAATTGAGTTTCACACCTAATGTAAAGCTCTAAAGAGTTCTAAATAACCCTCCTTTATTTGATTTTAGACCAATTTACTTTAGTGATAGCTATGCCTAAGCCTCTAACAACATGGTTGCCTAATGAATTAGCTGAAAAGTTTGATGTTTATTGTGAGCAAGAAGGCCATTGTAGGTCTGATATGCTTAGAAAAATAACTCTAGAATGGTTAGACAAAAAGCTAAAGATCGATAGCCCTTGTCAACAGGACATTAAAAAGAAAGAAATTAATGAAGAAAGAGACAGCCAGATAGCAAAAGGTGAAGAAATTTTAAAAAGACTTGGGCTGAAATTGTGATAGTTAGGGCTTCTATAGCTCTTTCAATGTTATCGTAAATCGTGCATCAGCACCTAGTCCAAATACTGATGGGTTTCTTAAAATCACACCACCACCTTGACTTACTGCACACGTCCTTTGATAATTTCTAGTTTCGCCTGCTTCGCAATTTGAATAATGTGTAAATGTACTACCCTGCGAAAAAAGTTCGTAATCAGCTCTAGAAGGTATCACATAAATGTCAAGCGGTTCAGTAGAAGTTACTGTAATAGTATACGCTCCTATGGAATTCTTTGTACATACAGGGTAAAATCTATACGCACCATCGGGCAGAAATTCTGTTTCTTCTAAATCTTTTTCATATTTTGTGCTACTGGCGTAGTACATTACACTATTGGTATTTTTGTAATCGTCATCATAGCCTAATACATGACCTAACTCATGAGTTGCTATCTCTTTGACCACATCATATTTGTAAGGTTGCCATTTGCCTAGACACAGGCTGTCGCCTAATCCAATTTCAACAAAATCGCTATAAACTGTATGTCCTAAAGTCCTTCCACCAAATTCCTTAACCCATCTTACTAAAACATCTGCTTCTTTAGTTGAAGTAACTTCTTTGAAAAATACATTTTGTTTAGATTCCCAATAAGAGCGGGCTTCTCTTAATGAATTGGCATATGATATGTCAACTCCATAAGGAAGTGTATCTATGTGCATCTTAATTATTTTTGGTGTATCGTCTGGTTTCACATCTTGTACAATATTTCTATCAGGACTAACAGATACACAACCAGAAATGAACAATACGCCTAAAATAAACAATATATGAAATTTTTTGTTAATTCTCTTAACTTTCATATTGATAGATGAAATATAGTCTTTTTAAGACTTATAACTACCTTATAACTGAATAGATGGCAATCCTATGCCTTCATTATAGCTAATTCTATGTATGGCTTGGGATGATATAAGTTTTTTATTGGGAAGCCCGCTTTGCAAGAAAATTTTGCAATGTTTAGATGAGTCAAAAGACCCACTAGCACCTTTGCAAATATCAAAGAAGTGTGATATAGCTCGTTCAAACGTAAGTACAAAATTAGGCATGCTGACCAAGCGAGGTCTTGTTGAGCCAGTAAACCCAGAAGCTAGAAAATGGCGATTTTATAAGCTAACAAGGAAAGGCAAACAAGTCCTGAAAGAAGTCAAGCGAATTAAGGGTTGAATTTTACATCTGTAGAAAAGCCTTTTTCTAGCTATAAAGCGTACAAAAGCATCAAGCTCATGAGGTCTTTTTTACATATAGGTGTAAACTGAATTTGTTGAAATCATGGTTTTTTGAATTTATTTTACATATGTATTTAATGGGAAAATATAGATGGAAATATAACGAAAAACATATCAATCCAAAAGATAAAAAAATTTTAGCAATATCTTTAATCATGGTTTTGATAGGTTCTGGGATAAGTATATTTTATTTTTGGTTTACACAAAAACCAGACTTATCAATTGAAAATGTCAACTACGATGGAAACACTATAAATTTTCGTGTTTCAAATTCTGGACAAGCTACTGCATCATCAACTAAATTTTGGTATGCAAATATCAACCAGACTAAAAATACCTGTGGTAATAACATAATATTTTTTAATTATAATTGGACACCAATGTGTTCCCTTATCGTAAGAGAACTTGGTGAGAATGGATATTGTCAGATAGATGTACCTACTATGGCGACAGGTAATTATTACAGTGTCAAGTACCAACTTAATAGTGAATGGACAAATTTTCGTTTAAATTATCCAAATGCCACTAACTGTGAAATAACAGAAACAATAGTTTTGTATGCTGCTGATAAATCTGTTAATACTAAGAGTATGCCTATTGATGTTGAGTTAAAAACTTAGTTTACATATCGCATATTGTTAGGTTATAAGAATTGTATATGCATACCTTGATTTGTTTAATAAACTCTCTATTTTGACAATTCTTACAATTTATTTTAAAATACAATTCTACAAGACCTTCTGGTATTTGTGACGTATCACATGATGCATAAGTTTGATTTGGTTTGAGGGGAACTACTTTACTACAACTTTCTGCTAAAATTTGTTGTGAATCACAAGATACGTTATCACCTAATTTTGTACTTTGAAACTGCCAGACAGAATTTGTTGACCAATTATTAATAAGTTTAGCTTCTATAAGACCAGATGGGGTTTGTCCTGAATTTTTAATACATAATTCAAGTGTTTCGCCTGATAAACCAGAATCAGCAAAATTTGCTATTCTGAACATGGCTAATTTTGGTGTATTGAATCTAGGATCATACAAATGTAAATCAGGTTGTAGTTGTGGTGAGTTTTGAAGGTCTAAATATTGATAGCCTGCGCCAATAGAGGCTATGACTAACGCAAATACAGAAATTATTATCGGTAGTCTCCTTTCTACAAAAGAGTTTTGTTTATCTAATAATAAGTTTTGTTTTAGATAAAATCTTCCAGCAGGTTTTATAGAATACTTCATTAATTTACGTGAAAAGTCTATGTAACCATCCGATTGTAAATTGTTCAATGAAATAGAAACGTCAATGTTCAGCTCAGATGCTAGTTTTTCTTGACTCATTGGGTCTTTGTCTAATAATTTAAGAATTTCTAAATCTATATTCATTGTATTATTCTATCAACAATTCATTTAACCTTTTTCTAACCTCTGGCAAAGCCCTGTTGTACTTGTAAATTGTGGCCTTGCTGTAGCCATGCTTTTCTAGGTTTTTGGGCTTGACGCCTAGAAACAGAAGGATGTAGAGTTCAGGATGGCTTTGACGTTTTATCATTTGAACAACTCCTCTAGACCTTTACTCTTTACTAGAGCAGCAAACTGAACTTTAGTTGATGGATTTTGTGACGCCATGATTTTCAGAAATTCTACTGTAAGCTGTTCAAGGGCTTCATTTTTGCTTTTAGTTTCTAATGCTTTCTTGATGTCTAGCGAGTTTCTACAATTCCAGCAAAAGCTTTCATGAGCATTGTTTTCATTGTGGCAATATGGACACAGCTTGAGCAACATTAGGCTGTCATTTGTCTGCTCTTCAAGATTATAACGCTTTCTGTAAGCATTGTCTAAATCTTCTGTCCTTATATGAGAATACGTACGCAGCTGACGTGATGACGCAGACCAACCATATTTCTTTTTCAACTTCTGGTCTGACATAAATGTTGCGTCTCTAGAAACTGCGCTGTGCCTAAAATTATGTGGATTGCATGGCTTCTTTATGCCAGCTCTTCTAATGCTTCTTTTTAGAAGAATGCAAACTCTATTGTAGCTAATTGGCTTGTCTGGATTATTTTGATTATACCAAAGAACAGCACCTGTATCATTAGCTCTTACATGATAGCGAAGATACTCTTTCAAATAAGGAATTGAGGGAAATATAGGAAATGTTCTTTGACCTGTTTTACCTCTTACTGTTATATGCCAAAGATCGTTTGAAATTTCTATATCTCCTATGCGCATAGACAACAGTTCACCTATCCTTACACCAGAGTCGTATAGAAATGCAATTAGTGCTTTGTTTCTTATTTTGGTAAAACTGTTTGTAGGATCATTTTCTGCTGCAATAATGCGTAGTATGTCCTCTTCTGTAAAAATCTCTGACGGGTCTATTTTGCGTTCTTCTGTAGGTCTCGTATCCACCCATTCAACAACTTCAGGAAAAGTCTTTCCTTGTCCTATCATATGCTTGTACATTTTCTTTAGCATAACCTTGTAATCAGAAACAGTGAGTGAAGATGTGGGGTATTTTTCCTGTATCACATTAACAATCCTTATTATGTCCTGCTTTGTTGCTTTCCTAAAACTAGTTCTGCCTATCCATATGGCCAGATTTCGTGTTTGCCACAAAGTCTTGCATAGTCTTGCATTTGACAAACCTTGAGCTTTGCACAATTCAAAAAATTCTAGAACCAGTTTCTTGTTTTCAGGCGTTATTTCCTTATGTTGTTTTATGACGTCTGTGTACCTTTCCATACGTTCTTTTGTATTGTAGTGGATGTTGCGTTCTAACATGCTTTCTCAGTCCCCTGACACCAAATAAATGAGGGAGCTCCATACATGTTAGGACATAAGCTGGCACCCGGAGTTGAACCGGGCTAACCCGCTCTGCAGGCGGGCACATAGCCGATCTGCCATACCAGCGTAGACCTTTCTTTCCTAATGAGATTTATTAACTTAAAAACAAATATATAAGAGGTAAAAATGCAGAAAGTTTTTATATATTTTTCAATTATCATTTTGATGTTATTCTCAGCCTGCACCCAGCAAGTGCAAAGTCAGAATACAACAGTACCTGTAGATGATTCGTCAGATGCAGAGGTAAAGCTGCCTATTCAGGTGACGCAGGCTAATAAGGCTAATTTTTCAGCTATCAACCACCCTATGCAGCTGGAAAATCCACTGTGGAAGGGTGGCATCTACCGCACCATTATAAAATATAAACTGGTTCACGAACCAGGCATGGACGAATACAGGCTTAACATAACCTTGAAAGCAGTAAGCGAAGCAATTGCAGAACTAGAAGGCCTTACAAACAATTCATTGGAATTTCAGGAATCTAATTTTGGCTATGGGTTGCTTATAGAAATAAACAGCAGCCTGAAGCACATAGACCCAAATGCTTTGGGCATATCATCGATACAGGAATATGTAAAAATAGAAAATTACAATGAGGTAAGAAAAGCATGGATAGCCCTTACTCCAACATATCCATGCGCAGCCAAAATAGAGGCAATGCATGAATTGCTGCATGTATTAGGCTTTGGCCATTCAAATGAAACTAATAGCATCATGTACACTTACGGCGCTGTTTGCACATCTAAAGTCGCAAATTCTGTAAAACAGACGCTAAATGCTCTTTATCCATAATTACAAAGGCATTACGTCAATCATAAAACTTTATATATGACTTCATAACATGTTAAAGTAGTACAAAAGTAAAAGCAAAATTGGGGTCTGGTTTTGAAATAATTTGTGGTGTAGAATGAACAAGCGTTTAGTTATAATCTTAATTATAGCAAGCATTTCTTTTACAGCGATTGCTGTCAGAGCAGACTACATTGATGTTTATGCAAACGGAACAATTAAAAGCTGGCAGAATATTACAGTATATTCTACAATTTATATGAATAACGGCACGCCAGTGCCTAATGCTAATGTAAGCTTTAATTTTACAACAGCGAATATTACACAAAATACAACAGGCAGCGGAACATATAATACTACTTTTGCGCTGCCTCCAGGCAGAACAGGCGAATTCAACATTACAATATGGTTCAACAATACAAACAAAACAATACCTGTTTTCATATCAAATATATCAATAGGATCTGTATCATTTCTTGACTTTAAGCCGCCTTTTTCAAGCGGCCAATCATTCTTGATTAACGTCTCAATATTTAACCTAACAAACAGAACATTACAGAATTACACGCCGGCAATTGAAATATTTCTTTCAAATGGCCCAAAAGCCGCGTGGACAATAGCAAACCATACGCGAAAAGATGTTCACGGAGGCAATATTACTTATAATGTTACAATACCAAGCACAGCAGATGGCGGCGTATATGGAATCAGCGTTGATCGCGGTGCTGTAATATCATATTTCTATGTGAAATCAGGATTCAGCGTAGCTGCAAATACACAAACAAATAAAAACGAGACAAGGGTCGATTATACACCTGGTTCAAACTTCACCATATTAGTCAAATTCAGGGATTCCAGTGATAATCCTATAATAAATGCAACAAACGTTACTGCGGTTGTCAAATATCCTAATGGTTCAACAAGTTTGCTGCAGCTTTCCTCTGATCCTAATAGGGACGGATTTTATAACACAACACTAATAACAAATTCAAGCCAAACGGGACAGTATATAATAGAAGTAACAGCACAGAACGGTTCAACAAAAGTGCAGACTTCAACGATTGTTAATACAGAAGTGCTTAAAGCCCGTCTTGAGCCTCAGAGAGGATTTTTCCAGGAGTGGGGTGATGCAGCAGCCTTCGCAACAAACACTCCTGCAGCTCTTACTTTTTTGGTGACAAATCTGTCAGATGATACAATATTGCAAGGTGCAGCAAGCGGCGGGGCTTCAAAAGTTAACTGCAATTCTATAATTCTTACGTCAGCAACAAATGCAAATAATGGTTCAACAGTAAATGTTGCAACAGCATCAGATTCAGGCGGTACATATTTTTCAACACCTGTATGCAGGGTAACATTCACAACTCCAAATGAAACAGGCACTTACAAATTTTCAGTTAATGCAACTATAGGAACCTCCACAACTAATATTTCTGTTTCCGGCACTGGCTACATAACAGTGCAGAAATATTTGCTTAAAGCAGGCTCTATATCAGGTTTAGGCGGATTTGCTTCATTCGTAAGCCAATTCGAGCCAAACGGCAATGCAACATTCCAGGTGTTTGCATTTGATCTGGCTACAGGCGCTGAAGTATCAGGGGACAATGTAACAAATATAACAGCAGTAAAAATAAGGCCTTTGGACTTTGGCGGCGGCGCAAGCGAAATAACAAATATAACAATAGAAAATATAACAGACGGCACGTCTTCAAGCGCGCCAACAATAACAATAAGGCTTCCTGCAAACCGTACAGGACCGCAGCTTGTAGAAATAAGCGCAAAAATAAACGGAACAAACGAAAGCGTCGTAGGCACAGCGTTTTACTTTACAAAATATATAATGGGCTGGCTCAGTCCTGATTCAAGCGCAACTTTCTTCGAAAGCGGCGCTAACAATAGCGGTGGCGGCGGGCCAGGCGGGTATGGGCCAGGCGGTGGATTTTCATGCTCTGCTGGCAAGAAAGTTTTCAGTGGCAGCGTTTTTGAAGTAAAAGCAAATGGCGCTGCGCAGGATGTGGAAGTAACAAATATTACATTTGCGAGAGAAGAACTGACAGGCAAAAACATTAAATCATGTTTATCTATTTCATCCAATCGTTCAGATTCTAATGGCAGGATTAGTGTGCCGGTTACAATTTCAAGTTCATGCGGTTCGCTTTCAGGATTTTATTTTGTGCAGTTCAATGCGACATACAAAGGAAATGTTGATACGCTTGAAAGCGGCTTTTCATGCAGAACATTTAACTTTTATCCAAGCGCCAGCACATGGCGCGTCGATAGCAGAGGAACAGTTAATATATCAGTAAATGGAATAACAAGGCTGAACGACAGCAAAAGCATGCAAAATGGCACAATGAAAATAATAAATGCGATTAACTGGAATCCAACAGGTGGAAAAGCATTGTCATTGAATGGAACAATAAATGCTTCGGTTGTAAATGGCGTTGGAGTTATAGTTCTTAATCCTACAAATTTGTCTGTTGACAAATGGCCTGAAGGATCGATAAATCTGAATGTAGAATTCACAGCACAGGCTTCAGAAGGCGGAGGCACTGATGTGCAATATTCAGGCTTCCAGTCAATACCTTTTGATGCATATGTAAGGCAGGTCGGTAATAATACAAATGTCTGGGGGCAAACTTTCAGACCTAGTGATATAATAACAGTGCGAGTGTCTGCAGCAACAAATGTCAGCAGGGAAAATTACGATACTAATAGATCTGTTTTCCCTGTTGCAAGGGCTTTTTCAGTAAAAGTTGGCGTGCCGTGGGAAGGCAGGCTTGTGGGCGTCACTCCATCAAGCGCAGTTCTTGTTTACGATAACTGGAACCATACAAATCAAAGCGGATACCCAACTTATGGAGATGAGTTGTGGGAAATCAATTTCACGCTCCCTGCAAAATTGAAAAAAGGATGGAATCAGGCTGAAATTACAATAAATAATTCCAACAGCGACAAAGCTTCAACCAATTTTGGATTTGAAGTAGCGTACTTTACTGTTCGCACAGGCGTTATTGAAACAGCAACAGGTTTTACAACAGCTGATACAAAACAGGTGGCTGGCAATAACACGCTTACTGCTATTGGCTTGGATTATGCAAATGTCACCGGATACAACGTGCGTTCTAAATCTGGTGTAGTTTGTTTCAAGCAAGGATTTATCACACAAAGATTTGCAGAAGGTGGAATGACTCAAAGCTATAATGCAACAGTCTTGCTATTGTTAGTGGATAACACAACTTCTGGCGTCTATGACACAATTGTGTGGAATAGCACCAATATTTTCAACGTAACATCTTTATTCCAGAACTGGAATAAACTTTATGTGGCAAGCATACCTGACTGCACAACGGCTAATTTTGTAAATGCCACTTACATTCCTAGTTGGTCGTCATATTTTGATGTATTCGAAGTTAATAGTAATTTTACAATTCCTTATATTATTAGAAATGCATCGTCTGGTGCATCACCAACCGCAGGCGCAACAGTCAGCATTAACAACATAATAAAACAGAATGAGGCATCTGGAAGCATCGGGGGCGCAGGAATTGGCTTTGGCAGTAAACTAACAAGTTCTGATTATACAACAGTAGCTGCAACTACAGATTCAAATGGAATTGCATTTGTTAAACTAAACATAACAAGCTCTGGAAGCTATCAGGTGTTTTGGAAGGTTAATCATGCTAGCATAGAAGATATCGCTAAATTCTACACAGGGTTTGGCTTTGGCGGCGGCTATTCTGATTTTGGAACCCAGCTTCAGGTAAGAGGATTCATAGCTAGCGGTCAGCGCGTGCAAAGATTAAAAAACAACACTATGGCTAATGTTGTTGTAACATTGTCGCACGTTAACACAACAACAGCAGGAATTGTTTGGAACAATACAAATGTTACTGCAAGCACAACAGTTTGGAATGGAACATTTAATGAATCAACAAACAGTCATTTAATCGCAGATAGCATAATCAGCAGTTTGTATATAATATATAATCCTATAAACAACAGAACGACGATAGATGATGACGACAATATGAATACGTCAATAATAGATTCAGGTTCTGTTAGTTTGGGAGAAGGCCCAATTAATAGCACAGTTAACATAAGCTTTGTTTCGTTGGGTGTGTCTGCAATACAGGTAAATAAAAGCAACAGTAATGTTACACAAATAGCATTTTACCAACACACTCCACAAGGCTGGTGGTATGATATGAATGCCACAACAAATTTAACTGTAAAAGTGTGTGCATCAGGCTTTACAAAGCCTAATCCGCCGCTTGAAGGGGTTTCAGTATACTTATATGGTGAGTCGTATAATTATTTTGGCGGGCCGGCAACATTTAATACAACGCCGTTGGTGTGGTACCATCCAATAAACCAAAGCAGGTATTTTTTCAATGAGACAAATGCAACAACAGGGCCAAATGGCTGTGTTGCTTTGGATGTTGCGCATCCAACAGGATGGTCTCAGGGCTCAACCTCAATAAAAGGCAAGCTTGTGCGCAATATAATAACACAGAATCTTACAGAAAGTGTGTATATCGATTCTGTATGGCGCATGTACACGTCATTCCCGTCGTAGTGATAAAATATGAATATAAAAATATTAATGATATTCGCAGTTCTGATAATAGGGGTTGCTAGTGCTCAAAATGTGCAAAGCGTAACAGCAACTGCATCTGCCAGCAGCGCAACAACAGGAACAAACATAGTTATTACTGCTGTAAGCACTTCTGACACAGGCGATGTGTCAAATACACAGATTGCTTTAACAAAAGATTCTGGACCAGGCGATTTTTCAATAGCAGATCCATCCGGCGGTTCTTACAGTGGCGTGACAGTCACAACATCTGGCGTCACAAAAACATTTACCTTTACAGCAGGCACAGCAGGAACTTACGGCTATAAAGTTACAGACACATACAGCGGCGGATCAAAATCATCAACAGCGGCAACTATAGAATTTTTAGAGCCGTCTGCGCTTACCACAACTCCAGACCCTTCTTCAGCCACAAAATCGCAGGGCAACTCATTTTCACTTGCAATTTCAATCCAAAATCCTCAGGGCACCAGCGTTCTTACTTCTTATACGCTTAACACGCCTTCTCAATTCTCAGTTTCTGGCGATCCTACATCAAGCAGCGGTACCACAATAAACGGAGGAACAACAAAAACATTTTCATGGACTTTATCGCTTAATACATGTTATACAGGCAGCAAAGACATAACATTCGCTCTTGGCGGCAACAATGCTGCATCAACTATTACCATTACATCAGGCAATTCTTCATGTACGGCTGCAAGCAGCAGCTCTTCTAGTAGCTCTTCAAGCAGCGGCAGTAGTAGCGGAGGCGGCACAGCTGTAAAGAAAGTTGTTGCAAAAATAACTGCAGGCAGTTCAGAAACGTTATCCTTTAATGAAGCAAGCGTTGATTCAGTGACGATAAAGGTAAAAAATACAGTGAGCAATATAGAAGTTTCAGTGTCAGAAGGCTCCAAGCCTTCAGGCGCTCCTGAGCCATCTCTTGTAGATGCTGATATTGTGCTATACAAGTATATCGACATTACGCACGTAAACATATCCAACAGCGATACAGATAGCGCAATAATAAGGTTCAAAGTGCCTCAGGACTGGATCAAAGGAAATAACATAGATCCCAGCAAGATAGAACTTTGGAGATATACAACACAATGGGACAAGCTGCCTACTTCAAAAGCCACTGAAACAGACCTGAATATTTTCTACGAAGCAACCTCTCCTGGTTTGTCTGTATTTTTAATAACTGCAAAGAAACTGGCTGCTACTGTGTCAGACACTGCCGTTGTTACTGATAATACTAATCAAACAACAACAAATCAAACATCTACAGCAATTGCAGAAACCGTAGATTACACTATAGGAATAATATCATTCATAGCGCTTCTTGTGATAATTGTATTCGGCTACTTCTACTTCAAGAAATTCAACACAGAAAACAGTCGTGTGTCAAGGATGAAGAAAAAGTTTGACTACAAACGGTAAATTTAAACTTTTGTATAATACTATTCCCCATGCCAATAACAGAACTAGATGTATATGCAAAAATAGGAAACGAACCAAAAACTTCTAGACAGATTGCATCAGAATTGAGTGTCTCCTCATTCGATATCAGTTTTCAGTTAAGACAACTTTACGAAACAGGTAAAATTAACAGACAAGAAAGAGAAAAAAACTGACGAAGACAAAAGCCCTTATGAATATTGGATAAAGCAGCCTAGCCAATAGTAGCACTTGAAAAGCTTGTTTTCCATTGGCAACAGCCCTATTTTCGGAGGTACTCAATAAGCTTTTATAGATTTGCTTTATACTTACTATATGATAGTAAAAGTAAACTTAACTCATGAGGTCCTTGATGCACTTAATAATGGCTATGCTAAGACAAACGAGTTACATAGTTATTTTTATAATAAACAGATAGATGTTCCGGACCCAACATTAAGAGGCATAATGCGCAAGCTAGTAAATGATGGTCTTGCAACGTCTCGTCTCGCTCCGTTCTCCACAGTTGATGCGTATTACAGCCGTACCACAAGAGAATATTATTTGACACCAAAAGGGCTCAAACGTCTGGAAGCGCATGGTAATGGTAAATAAATACTTTCCTGCTGTCAGTTTGTTATGGCAAAAGTAGACCAACATGTTTTAGATGCATTGGATTTTAGAACATACAGGAAAGTCAATGATGTTTGGCATGATGTGAATGCTTCTATGGGTCGTGAAGTAAGTATCGGCGCTCTGTATGTTTCTCTTGTAAGTTTGGAAGAACAAAGATATGTAGAATGGAGGCTTGCAACTTTGACAGAGAGAGAGTTGCAAAAAAGAAGCAACAGACCTGCTAGAGAATATAAACTAACAGAAGATGGATTGTCCTATCGTAGTGGAATGCCAAAAAAAGATGAAGGCGGTTCAGAACTTGTTCCAGAATTTGCTTCTGTAGCTGCCGTATAGTTTATTTACTTGCCTGCCAATTAATTCTATGGCCATTAAAGTCTACAACTCGCTATCAGGCAAAAAAGAAATCATAAAGCCGATTAAAAAAGGCAACATTGGCATGTACACATGCGGTCTTACGGTTTATGACTATGCGCATGTTGGAAACCTGAGATCGTTTATTTTTGAAGACCTGCTTCGCAGAACGCTTGAAACTAAATTCAAATTAAAACATGTTATGAATATAACAGATGTTGGCCATCTTGTCTCAGACGCAGACGAAGGCGAGGACAAGATGGAAAAAGGCGCTAAAAGAGAGCACAAGACAGCATGGGAGATCGCTTTGTTCTATACTCAAGCATTCAAAAGCGATATGAAAAAGCTCAATCTAAAAAGCCCGCATATAATGCCGAAAGCGACAGATCACATACAGGAAATGCTCGGTATTATAAAAATTCTTGAAAAAAAAGGCTACACATACAGAATAGAAGACGGCATTTATTTTGATACGTCTAAGCTGAAAAAATATGCTGTCTTTGCAAAGCACAATATCGAGGGCTTGAAGGCTGGCGCAAGAGTTGAGGTAGCGCAGGGAAAAAAAAATCCAACAGACTTTGCTCTCTGGAAATTTTCACAACGAACCGACGCAAGCCAACGACGCACAGCGTCCATGCACCTTGGTCTAAGCACTCAACGAACCGACGCAAATGAATCAATGCCTCTGGCGTCCAAACATATTGGCGTCATACAGTTTAAAAAAAGGGATATGGAATGGGATTCTCCTTTTGGCCGCGGTTTCCCGGGCTGGCATGTTGAGTGCTCAGCAATGGCAATAAAATATCTGGGCAAAACATTTGATATTCACTGCGGGGGCATTGACCATATACCAGTCCATCATACAAATGAAATAGCGCAGAGCGAATCTGCTACAGGAAAAAAATTTGCAAACTATTGGCTTCATAATGAGCACTTGATGATTGATAACAGGAAGATGTCAAAATCTTTAGGAAATTTCTATTTATTATCAGATATAATAGCCCGAGGCTTTTCTCCCATGGCTTTTAGGTACTTCTGCCTTTCAGCGCATTACCGCACGCAGCTGAATTTTACATGGGACGCGCTGAAGAATGCGTCTAAGACTGTAGACAGCCTTAATAATTTTATATTCAGAATAAAAAATTTAGGAGAACCGATGCCAAAAGCGTCTAAGCGCTCAGTAAAACAAAAGAAAAATATTATGATAATATCAGAATTAAAAAATACGAAAAAACAGTTTTTTGATCATTTATATGATGATCTCAACACACCGCAGGCGCTTGCAGTTCTTTTTAATTTCATATCAGCAGTCAACAAAGAGATAGAGGAGCAAAGAGCCGACAAAGCTTCTTTGGATGCTGTATACAAGTTCATGAAAGAAGTAAATAAAATTCTTGACGTCATTACAGAATCCGAAGCAGAAATAAACAAAGAGCAATATGACATGATTAAACAGAGAGAGCAATTCAGGAAAGACAAGAATTTTCAGAAAGCTGATGAAATGCGGGAACAGCTTAAGAAACAAGGCATACTTGTTGAAGACACACAGCAAGGCACTGTATGGAAAGTGACAAAAAGTTAGTTGTTTCTGAGATTTATACCATACAATTTTCACTTATATCTTTAATTTGACCGTAAATTTTGTGTCAAATTAAAGCTAGATAGCATGGTTTTCATAAAGACTTTAAAGTATAGTAAACATATTATTAGCGTGATAAATTATGATACAACTTGAATCAAAACGTTATTTTGAGGACATGATGTGGGCAGAAGAAAAGCAGCCAGAGCTTTCTGAGGCATACCCTAATATGTGGATTGCAGTATATCAGAAAAAAGTAGTTGGTGTAGGAAAAAGTATAAGCGAAGCAGAAGCAGAAGCTAAAAAAATTACTGGTATAGATGCCAAAGAAATACCGGTAGTTTTCATAGAACATGGGGCGCATATATATTGGGACGAATAAACTTCGTAATAAGCAGAGAAATTCAGAAAGATCTCAATAAAGATATAGACTTTGGGAGAGCAATTAGAATTAAAACTGAAGTAAAGTTTAAGCAGATGGAAAGCTGGAGTAAGTCTTTCTTTGCTATTATCGATACTGGAGCGTATATTTCTTTGTTGCCGCATGATGCATGGAAAAATGCTGATGTAAAAATTATCGGTGCAAACTATTGGCTAAGAGGCCTTGTGCCAAATAGCAAGTTCCCTGTAAAATTAGGCAGGATAAAATGTGTGCTTCTAGACAGTAAACTCAATATATCAGATGAAATAGATATGCTGGCATTTTTATCAGATTCTGAGCAAATGCCAATTATTTTAGGGTTCAAAGACATGCTAGAAAATTTTAGGCTGTTTATGGACTGTAGAAATAATACAGCCTATTTGGAGGATTGATTATGTCAGCAAAACACGATCAACGTAGTCGCTCTAATAAACCAATAGAGCAAATAAAGATAGCCAAGGAAAGAATAGCTATATTATTAGATGAAGCAGAAAAAACCGATGAGCCTGTGCTCCAAAAACGCTATGTTGAGCTTGCAAAAAAAATAGGCATGCGCTACAACGTAAGGCTTCCTAGTTCTGCGAAACGTAAATTCTGCAAATATTGCTATGCCCGTCTTCTAAGCGGCTGGAGAACAAAAAAGGGCATAAGATACATAGTGTGCAAAGGCTGCGGAAAGACAATAAGGTTTCCTTTTAGAAAGTAGGATAAAGCAAGCCTCCTATTATCTTTTTAATCCTTTCTTTTCATATCATAGCTGATAATTATGGTTTCAGCACGCGAGGCAGACGCTCAAAAACTGATAAATGCCGCAGCTGTTGCTCTAAAAGATCAGATGCAAGTTCCACAATGGGCAAAGTTTGTAAAGACAGGCATGTCCAGAGAGCGCCCGCCAGAACAACAGAATTGGTGGCAGATAAGGGCGGCATCTTTGCTTAGGAAAATTTACATAGAAGGTCCTGTAGGCGTTCAAAAGCTTCGCAGTTATTACGGAGGCCTTAAAAATAACGGCCATCAGCCATCTCATTTTGCAAAAGGCGGCGGAAAAATACTCCGTGTTATGCTTCAGGACTTTGAAAAGCTGGAATATGTAAAGAAAGAAAAGAAAGGCCGCAGCATAGCTCCAAAAGGCCAGAAGTTTTTGGACAATCTTGCAAAACAGATGAAAACTCAAAATTAATTATTCTGCAAATCGTGGGCGAGTAACTGTTGATTTTGATTCAACTTCAGACGATAGAGGGTTTTGAATAACCATATATTTCATTCAAAGCCCTTGTTGTGAATTTTGACAAATTATAGGTTAATCAAAGTTCTCAATATTTTTTACATGTATGGTGCAAAGACCAAGCGGAATAACAATAGCTTCAACCATGATAGTTGGCAGAAATGATTTGGAAAATGGCATTAGGCCAACCCAAGTATATCTTAACAATCTTGCTCGAAACCTTGTAAAAAGAACACGATCTGTTAGAGTTAATGCATAACAAGAACAGTTACAAACCGACAAATTATAATTAAATAGATTGCTCTCATCATTCAAAAATGACTGATAGAATAGAAGCAGTAAGAGAATTTTTAAGATCTGGAAAAAGCGTCTGTCCATATGCAAGATTCTATGCGGATCGTACTGGAATTGCACTTTTTAGAGATTATAGCGAGAGAAATCTAAAGTATCCCGTCATTGATTTAGTAAACGGGTCAGAAATGATGTCAGCAATTTATGTTTTTAAATCCGACGGAAAAAGGCATGCAAAAGAAAGAAGAAGAGCGATTGAGCTTTTTAAAGCGCTTAGCAAAACATTGGCAATTGAAGAATACGGCGAAAGTGCACGAGCTGGATTTACAACAATAGAACGTGGATTAGATATTTTTTTCTCACCTGAGTCTTATCGCAATCCATTGCTCACATACATGGGAAAGCCTTATTTCACAACTGCTATGAATGCTCTCTATGGAACAGAACATCCAAGGTGGTCGCCTGTTTCTATGGTTGTAATAACGAGGCAATCAGATGTGAGGGCAGTGCCAGAAGAAGTCAGAGTAAGCATTGAGAGAGAAATTCAAAGACGAATGGGCAAGGAGTACGATGCAGACCAGTTATATATTTCACCTGCTTAATAACAATTATGAAATTCATAATCGTTCATCGCTGGGGTGGAACTCCAAGTGGAACCGACGCTGAAGGCGTCAACAGCTCTGATTTTTACCCATGGCTGAAGAACGAACTGGAAAAACGCAAACACGAAGTCATTATCCCAGAAATGCCTGATACACATTATCCTAAAATAGAAGAATGGGTTCCTGTTCTAAAAGGTTTAGATATTGATGAAAATACTATTTTGATTGGTCATAGCATTGGTTGCCTGACAATTCTTCAGTACCTTGAAAAATACAAAACTAAAGTTAATTCATGTTTGTTCGTTGCTGGATGGTTTAATTTGTCAGAAGAAACCATGCAAGAAGAAGGAACGCCTGAAATTGTAAATCCATGGACAAAGGCACCTTTGGATTTTGACAAAATAAAGAAAAATTGCCCTAAATTTGCAGCTTTGTTTTCAGACAACGATCCGTATGTTTCTGCAGATCAGGCAAAGCTTTTCGAGCAGCGATTAAATGCAAAAACGATCATAGAGCATAACAAAGGCCATTACAATGAGACAGAAGAGCCAACTGTTTTGAATGCACTTTTAAGTCTTGTTGATTAGTTATTTCTATGTCAGAAGAAGAAATTAAAAAGAGAATGCTGGAGCAAAAAATGCAGCAGCAGATGGCCATGCAGGGTCAGCAGCATCAGCAAATGGCAGAAGCGCAGCAGGCTTTAAAATCTGTGATGTCCCAGATTCTGGAGCCTAAAGCCAAGGAGCGGCTGGCAAACCTAAAGATTGTAAAGCCAGATCTTGCTATGCAGTTAGAAATGTATTTAGCCCAGCTCGCGCAATCAGGACAGATACAAAGCAAACTAACAGATGATCAAATAGTAATGATTTTAAGGAAGTTATCAGAAAAACGGGAAATAAAAATCAAAAGAAAGGATAAGTGATTAGAGAATTATAATGGTCATCATCAACAATCTATAGGTGATATATTGAATATGGCGCTCGTATCTCAGGATGCAATGCCAGTACTACGCACTTTTATTGGAGCAGGCCAACGTTATTTGGAAACTGGTCAGATTGCAAGCTACCAAATAACATACAAGGACGGTGCTGTTCATGCTTATTTTAATCCAGCTTGCAAAAGAAAGCTTGTTGTTCATGTTGTTGGTTACACAGACCCAAGAAGAAAAAGAATAGCTGTGAATTCAAGATTGCGAGATGGCGCTTTAATAACAAATAATGAAATGAGAAATGGTTTGCCATATCCAGACGAGGAGCACAGGTCTGATCTGCCTCAAAGGGCAAGCGGTGAAATATCTTATAGTTTCTTTGATCTTGTAGAACTATTGTCAGATTCTTTTGATTGTCTGGGATAAGCTAAAATTCAATATTAAAACCTTTCTTTCTAGATAATAGAGATGTCATCAAGAAAACCGGCAGGAAAGAAGGTAAAGCTTATAGCAGCTAAAAGGCAATCAGCGCCTAGATGGGCTGATATTAAGAAATTCTCGCTTAAACGCGCTCGTTATCGCAGAATACAGGTCATTACAAAACACTGGCGCAGAGGAAGGATAAAGGTGTAAATATGTCGCTTAAACTTCCTATTGACTGTACTAGCTGCGAAGGAAAAAAAACAGTAGCACAAACTTTAGAAATGCACGACTACGGCACTCTAGCATATTGTGGGAGTTGTAACAGAGCATATAAAAATACTGGTGAACCTATGACATTTCGTGGATTCGATGTTTATTGTACTGATGGTAGATTGCAGGTAAAAAGTAATGGCAATTTGGTGATTGGTTAATGCCAGAAGATGAAAAAGTCTATAATATTCCACTAAGAGAAGCTTACAAGAAGGCTAGATTAAAGCGAGCGCCATATGCAGCACGGGAAGTCAAAAAATTTATCAAGACTCATACTAAAGCAAAGGAAGTAAAGCTTGGAAAACACCTTAACGAAGCTATTTGGAGCAGAGGCATCAAAAAGCCTCCGCACAAAATCAG
>ORJL010377106.1_pt1 | contig 58401 bp, 69 predicted proteins | sample 1779941 | NCBI WGS metagenome assembly ORJL01 (sample SAMEA104232317, study PRJEB22302) | groundwater metagenome | biome: forest; feature: aquifer; material: groundwater | place: USA | collected 2011-08-07 | depth 5.8 m | reverse complement strand
TGCTGGAAAATTTTAAGGGCTAACGTGACTAACTCAACTTACTATCCAGATTTGGATAGTATGCAAGAAAGTATTGAAACATTTCTCAATAAACATTTTTTTATGATGGATATGTCCAATTACTTATGTCGTTGACTAAACCAACCAAATAGTTTATATACATAAATTGCTGAATAACAAGAATGAAAAACATTGAAGTCGCGGAGCTTCTGAACGAGATAGCAGATTATCTTGAATTCTCAAATGAGCCGTTTAAAGTAAGAGCTTACAGGAAAGCCGCTTTGGTGATTGAAAGCATGCCTGAAGACATTGAGCAGGCCTGGAATGAAGGAAAACTTGAGGAAATTCCGAGCGTCGGCGAAGGGATAGCAAAAAAGATTGATGAGTTCCTGAAAAACGGCAAGGTGAAACTGCTTGATGAACTGAAGAAAAAAACTCCTGTGGACATGGAAGGGCTTGGGAGAATTGGGGGCATTGGGCCAAAGACAATCTTAAAGCTTTACAGCGAACTGAAGATAAGAAATGTGGCAGATTTGGAAAGGGCTGCAAAGCTGGGAAAAATCCGGAATATGGAAAGAATGGGCCCTGTTGCCGAGCAGAATATTCTCAAGAGCATAAAGTTTGCAAAAAAAGCAAAGGAAAGAATTCCGCTCGGATTTGCGCTGAAAAGCGCTGAGGAGATTGTTGAAATGCTTAAATCTGTGAGAGAGATTAAACAAGTTGCCATTGCAGGCTCGGCAAGGAGAATGAAAGAAACGATTGGTGATGTTGATATTCTTGCAACTTCGGATAATACAAAAAAAGCCATTGATTTCTTTACCAGAATGCCAAATGTATCGGCAGTTCTTGCAAAAGGCCCGACAAAATCTTCTGTAAGATTAAAGGAAGGGCTGCAGGCTGATTTAAGGGTTCTTGACAATAAAATATTCGGCGCTGCACTGCTGTATTTTACAGGAAACCAGCAGCATAATATTCTGCTGAGGAGAATAGCGATTGAAAAAGGCCTTAAGCTGAGCGAATATGGATTATTTGACAAGAAAACTAACAGGCTTGTTGCCGGAAAAAGCGAAGAAGATGTTTATAAAAAGTTAGGAATGGATTACATAGAGCCCGAGATGAGAGAAAACGAAGGAGAGATTGAACTGGCACAGCATCACAATCTTCCAAAATTAATTTTGTATGGCGATATCAAAGGGGACCTGCAAATGCACACAAACTGGAGCGACGGGAATGATACTATTGAAGAGATGGCTCTTGCAGCAAAAGAATTAGGCCATGAGTACATCTGCATCACCGACCACAGCGGAAAGATGGCAATCACAAATCCGCTGAATGAAAAAATGATTGCCAAACAGAGAAAAGAGATTGAGAAAGTGAATAAAAAAGTAAGCGGAATAAAGATATTGCAGGGCACCGAAGCAAACATCAATGAAGACGGAACTCTTGACATGCCCAACAAAATTCTTAAGGAGCTGGATATAGTGGTCGCTGCTGTTCATCTGGGCTTTAAAAATCCAAAAGAAAAAATGGCTAAACGGATTATCAGCGCAATGGAAAACGAGCATGTTGACATCATAGCCCATCCGACAGGCAGGCTGCTGACAAGAAGAGAGCCTTATGAAATTGATATGGGCACTGTTTTTGATGCTGCGAAAAGTACTGGCACAATTTTGGAAATAAACTCCCAGCCTGAAAGAATGGATTTGAAAGATACTCATGTAAAGGCGGCTGTAAAGGCAGGAGTTAAGCTGGTGATTAGCACAGATGCCCACGGCACAGGCCAGTTAAAGTTTATTAAGCTGGGAATCGGAACTGCAAGAAGAGGATGGGCGACAAAGAATGATATCATCAACACAAGAAATCTTAAGGGTATGATTAGGATGACGAAGAAGTAAAATATTTCTCCGAAACTCGCATTATCAATCCAAAATCTTTTTATACAGGCAGCGGTTCTTAACTTGATTCAAAAAGAGGCATTATTAAAACATAAAAAGGTGGTTTGAATGATAAACGTAGCAATTAACGGTTTCGGAAGAATCGGAAGATTAGTTCTAAGGGCAGGCGCAAAGGACAAGAGCATAAACTGGGTTGCTGTCAACGACATAACTGATGCAAAAACCTTGGCGCACCTTTTCAAGTTTGATTCTGCTCACGGAAGATATGACGGCACAGTTGATTTTACTAATGATTCTCTGATAATTGACGGAAAGAAAATAAAAGTGCTTTCAGTCCTTGACTCGTCCAAATACCCGTGGAAAGAATTAAACATTGATGTTGTGATAGAAAGCACAGGCAAGTTCACGGACAGGCCAGGATGCGAAGCCCACCTGAAAGCAGGCGCAAAAAAGGTTCTTTTGAGCGCGCCGGGCAAGGGAATGGATTTAACCATTGTTATGGGAGTCAATGACAAAGCCTATGACAAAATCAAGCATCATGTTGTTTCCAATGCGTCATGCACTACTAACTGCCTTGCGCCGGTTGTAAAAATCCTGCATGATAATTTTAAAGTAAAAAGAGGATTCATGACGACAGTCCACGCTTACACTGCTGACCAAAAGCTTGTAGATGCGCCGCATAAAGATTTGAGGAGGGCGAGAAGCTCGGGAGTTTCAATAATTCCAACGACAACAGGCGCTGCAAAGACAGTCGGGGAAGTCATTCCGGAATTGAAAGGAAAGCTTGACGGGATTTCAATGAGGGTTCCGATAATAACCGGCTCTGTTACAGACTTTGTATGCGAGATTGAGAAAAGCACGACAAAAGAAGAACTAAACAAAGTGTTCAAGGAAGCTGCAGCCAGGATGAAAGGAGTTTTCGATTACTCAGAAGAGCCTCTTGTTTCTGTGGATATTGTGACAGACCCGCATTCATCGATTTTTGACTCGGAGCTTACAAATGTTATAGACGGCAATTTCGTGAAAGTCGTTTCCTGGTATGACAATGAGTGGGGATTCAGCATGAGGATGATTGATGTTGTTAAGCTGATTGGGAAATAACTTTATTTTTTTAATATGTCACTTGTAAACAAATTTGAAGGTGTCAGCAATGGTGACATGGTAGTTCTTTCAAATCCAGAATTACGGGTAGCTGGATTTGTGCACCAATCAACACCAACCAAGCTGGTTTTAGGCCTTTCTAATCCCCATTATTTTAGCAAAAATGAAAAGGTCGAAGTTCGTGCCAACCATGGCGGTGCATTTCAAACTTATGGCCTGGAAGACTTCGATTCCTATGGCAGGATTAAGATTCCTCGCCTGGAGCGTTTGCCGCATTCAGAAATATCAAAAGATGCCAATATTGGGGAAATAGTTATGCTAACGCACGGCCAGTCCAGGATAATAGGATTCATAAATGGATTTGAGCCAGAAAGTGTAATCCTGACCCAACTGGATCCCCTCATTGCAAAAACTGTATCAGTGCACTTTGCCCGTGAACATTTTAGCAATGAGGCAACAAGGATTTTAAGGATCAAGGAAGAGTATTCCAACCAGCAGGAAACCAGCCAGTTCAGCCTCCGGGATTATGCGGCTTTCCATATCCTTAATCTATTTGCGCCAGTTGCAGAGCCCAGAGTCTCCTTTGGATCAAGATTTTTGCCATATGTAATACGCAACAATTAAAAGAATGATATATCTTCTTTTCTTCAATGTACAAAATCAAATCAATTCCCGAAGATTTCATAGTAAAAGAAATAAGCAGAGTGGATGCTGAAAATAACGGGCAGTATGCTTACTTCATCCTAAAGAAAACAAATTACTCTACTGTAACTGCCCTCCAGGTTCTTTCTGAAAAATTCAGAATTCCTCTAAAGAATTTCGGCTTTGCCGGAAATAAGGACAAGAATGCCATTACGGAGCAGAAAATCTCAATCTTCAGGGGGAACAGAAATTTTGAGGATTATAAATTTACGAATATTGAATTAAAGTATCTTGGAAACGGAAAAGCTCCTATTTCTTTGGGCGATCTGGAAGGGAATGAGTTTACAATAACTGCACGAAATCTTAAGAAAAAAGAAATCAAAAAAGTTAAATTGTTGGATAATAAAAAAATAAAAATCCCAAACCTCTATGGGCCTCAAAGATTTAGCAGCAACAACCATCTGGTTGGCAAAGCTATAATTAAAAGGGATTTTAAAAAAGCAGTTGAGCTGATTTTGGAGAATGGAGGAAAAACCGAGCAAAAAATAATCGGCTATCTAAAAATCAATAAAAATAATTACATTGAAGCGCTGAGAATCATTCCCCTGAAGACGAGAAAGCTTTTTGTGCATGCCTACCAGTCGCTTTTGTTCAATAAGGCCATAAATCAATATTTAGGAGAATCAAAAAATAACAATAAGATGAAAAACATAAAAATTCCAATTATTGGCTTCAGTTTTGAAATAAGCCCAATAAAAAATAAAGAATTAAAAATCATAATCCAAAAAATTATTTCCGAGGAAAAAATCACTCCAAGAGATTTCGTAATCGGCCAGGCGCCTGAGCTTACTTCAGAAGGAGGTTCGAGGGATTTGTTTTTTGCGCTGAAGAATTTAAAAATTCTGGAAACCGGAGATGATGAATTAAATCAAGGCAAGCAGAAAATAAAGGTAAACTTTACTTTGCCAAAGAGCTGCTATGCGACGGTTGCGCTGGAATTTGCTTTTCATCCTTCTTAACCAGCTCGTTTATTATCTTAACAGCGGAATTATAAACTTCCTTTGGTTTTTTGGATGCATCAACATCAACAAGCAGCTTTTTCTTTTTGTAGTATTCAGCCAGCGGAGAAGTCTCCTGCCTGTAAACCTGAATTCTTTTCCTGACTGTTTCCGGCTCGTCGTCTTTCCTCTGAACCAATGGGCCGTTGCACTTGTCGCATGTGTCTTTTTTCTTGGGCTTCATTGTTATCAGATTATACAATGCCCCGCATTTCCCGCAGCTTCTTCTTGCGGACATCCTTCCGATTATCTCCTCTTCTGATGCCACAAGGTTCACAACCAGGTCTATTTTTTTCTTAAGCTTCCACAATGCATTTTCCAGAAAATTTGCCTGGTCTATTGTGCGCGGATATCCGTCAAGAATAAATCCGTTTTTGTATATATCCTGCTTCAGCCCCTGCTCTATGACTTTGTTGACGACGCTGTCAGGCACAAGAAGCCCTTTCTCCACATACTGGATAAGCTCGCTGTTGCCGCTCTTGATTTCGCTCCTGAAAATATCGCCTGTTGACAAGTGGGGGACCTTATGCTTCTCGGCAAGCATGTCTGAAAGAGTGCCTTTTCCAACTCCAGGAGGCCCAAATATTATTAGCTGCATTTTTAACCCATGTACTCCACATCGTCCGAAACATCTGTGATATCGTTCCATGAAGATTTCATTTTTTTTACGTATACGAGCAGGCTTTTCCTTATAGTTTCCCACTCACCCATCAGCTCATTTATAAAATTTGCCTTGATTTCATCGTCAGTTCCAAGCAAAACTTCTATGGACTGCCTGTTGAAAGCCATCAGCCTGCTGTACAAATCGTACATTTCCTTCTTATCTTTCTCATCAAAGAACCTGATTTCATGCATTACATAAAGGTTTGAAGCATCAGGCTGAAGAATCTCCTCGAGCATTGTGGTGTAGAAATCCGCCCTTTCGGCTATTCTTCTCACAATGGCGTTTAAGAGAAAATTTGTATCTTCCAAATCCGATATCTCAAATTCCCTGTCCAGCTTCTTAAAATCAGGAAGGTTGAGCTTTTTTTTGAGCTCTTCATATTTTTTTTCGTTTTGATGTGATTCCATTTTAGTAAAAAGCCTCCGGCCGGATGTGCGCCGGCGACCTTCTGATAGCCTGATCTTTTACAAGTCAGACGCAATAGCTACTATGCTACGGAGGCATAAAAGAGTATTTGGATTTAAAAGTTCATTTAAATATGTTTTGAATAAAATAAATTCAAAACTTCAGGCTGACTACCTGAGAAATCCCGTCCTCGTTCATTGAGACTCCGTAGAGAATGTCTGCCGTTGAAATCACGTTGTCATTGTGGCTTATCATGATGTACTGCGCCCTTTCTGCGTATTTTCTTATCAGCTTTGCGAGCTTTTCGCTGTTGTGCTTGTCAAGCGCCGCATCTACCTCGTCAAGAACATAAAATGATGCAGGCTCGTGCTCCTGGATTGCAAATATGAAAGCAAGCGCTGTCATTGTTTTTTCTCCGCCTGACAATCCCCTTATATCAAGGAACTTGCTTCCGGTTATCTTTACATTGATTCTCACCCCCCCCTGGAACGGGTCTTCCTGGTTCTCGATAACCAATGCAGCCTCTGCGCCTTTGGTTGTGAGCATTGTGAAAAAATTCTGAAAATTGCTGTTGACGACTTCAAATGTTTTCATGAAAAGCTCTTTTTTCTTTCCCTCTATCTCTTTCATCATTGACATGACATCTTCCTTTTCAGCACCCAACTTGTCTTTCTTGTCCAGGAATTCCCTGTACTGCTTTTCCGCCTCATCATAAACTTCAAGCGCCCTCATGTTCACAGAGCCGATGTCTTCCCGCATCTTTTCGAACTTTGAGATTTCGCTTTTTAGGTGCTCTTCGGCCTGCTCAAGGTCAAGCTTCACGCCTTCGTACTGGGCAAATTCCTGGTTTAAAGCGGCAAGCGATGCGCTGAATTCTGCGTTCTTGAGGGAATTGAGATTGACCTTTATCTCAACCTGCCTGCTTTCTTCTGTTAACTTTTCAATTCCGATTTCGTTCTTCTGGATTTCCTCGTTTATTTTTCCCTGCTTTGCAAACAATCCCTTGAATTTTGCGTAAAATTCTTTTGCCAGATTTTCTTTTTCTTTGAGAAGAGAATCTTTCTGCACAATATTTTCCTGTATTTTCTTAAGCTCAATATCAAAATTTTCCTCGTCCCTGTCGAGCTGCTTGAGAATTTTTTCGGTCTTCTCTTTTTCCGGAATGAAAATGTTGATTATCTGAGCATCAATATTTTTTATTTCTGAGCCTAACCTGATTATCTCCTCGCTTAGCTCTTTGAACTTCTGCTCGAAAGTGTTAAGTTCAGCAAGAAGCGTCGGATCGTTTAATTGCGCAATCACATTCCTCAATTTTTGCTTTTCTATTTTCAAATTTGTCATGTCCCTGTTGCATTCTGCTGTCTTATTGTTGATTTTTGTTATTTCATTGTCAACTTCTTTTTCCTTTGCCTGAAGCTCTTTTTGCTGCTGCCTTGAAACGTCGGTATCGCTCGATTCCAAGTTCATAGAAGTTTCTGACTTTATTATCTCGCCTTCAAGGAATGCCTTATGCTCCCTTAATTCCGTGATTTTTGCCTCGTTCTCCGACCTTCTTTTTTCAAGAATGCCTATCAAAGACATTAACTCGGATAATTTTCTTTCATTGTCTTCAAGGCTTTCAGCGACTTCCCTTTCCTTGAATCCAAACGCCTCTTTTTTTCTTTCCCTGAATCCCCCGTGCATTGCCCCTGAGACTTCGGCAGTGTCTCCGTCTAATGTAACGAATTTTGCTTTTCCTATTCCTATTCTGGTGGCGACGTCAATGCTGTCGACAATCACCGTGTCAGAGAAAACATATGAAAAAACTTTTCTGAATTTTTGGTCATAAGAGACAAGGCTTATGGCAAAGTCGTGGACTCCTTTTGCCCCGATCAGTTTTTTTGCTTCTTCTCCTGCGTCTCTCGAGCTGATTTTGTTCATCGGCAAAAATGTTGCTGTTCCCAGCCTGCCTTCCTTCAGGTACCCAATCAATTCTGCTGCTAATTTATCGTTTTCAACAACAATGCTTTTTATCCTCGAGCCTGCTGCAACTTCAAGAGCGACTGCATACTTTGAGCTTACATTTCCAAGGTCAGCGATTGTTCCGTAAATGCCTGCACGTTTTCCTTTCATCTCAAGAATTTTCTTTACTGCAAGGTCCCCTCTTGCGAATTCCTTCATTGTAATGTCTTTTGCCCTCAGCTTTGCAAGCTCGTCATTAATGTTGCTTGATTTTCTTCTTGCATCAGAAAGCTGGATTGCAAGCGAAGAATCCTCGTCAAGGCACTTGTTCAGCTCAAGGGTCATGCTCTTGAAATTCTGCCTTTTGTTTTTTAGAATATCAAGCTGCTCCCTGTGCTGCTTTTCAACGTCAATTACTTTTTTTATCTTGTCGTCAATAATGCTGATGCCGTGGCTTATTCTGTCCTTTTCCCTTATAAGATTGTGCTGGCTCTCCCTCAATGATGTAATCTCTTTCTGAAGCTCGTCGGCTTTCCTGTCAACTTCCTCAACGTTTTTTTCAATGTCGGCTATGTTGTTCAGCTTGTTTTTTTCCTTGAACCTGAGGATTTTCCCGCTTATGATGTCGCGGTCATTGTTCTTTGACTGAATCTGGCCTTCGTAATCTTTTTTTTCTGATGTTAATTGTGAAATTCTCTTATCATTTTCTTCAGCGCTGTTTTTCAGGTCATCTCTTCTTTGTTTTATCTTTCCAAGCTCTGATTTAAGCGATTCAATCCTTGAATTGTTTTTCGTGATTTCTATCTTGAGCGTTTCAACTTCCCTGTTCAGGCTGAGCTGCTCGGTCTCTCCCTTTTCCTCAATCTCTTTTGAAATGGCAGCAATCTGGGATTTTTTTTCCTCGTTCTCTGATTTTATCTTGGAAATATTTTCCCTTAGCTCCTTCAGATTATTATTTCCGGCATCAATCTTTTCCAGGATTGAGCTTTTATCTGAATTCTTTTTGTCAATCTGTATCTTGAGGTATGAGGCCTTGTTCATCTTTATCCTGTCGCTCATGTCCTTGTACTTCATGGCCTGGTCGCGGTCTTTCTTCAGCTCCTTGAGATAGGTGTTTCTTTCTGTCAGGATAAGGTCAGTCTCTCGCAGGTGAATCTCGACTTTTTCCAGCTCAAGAAGCGCCTTGTGCTTTTTTTCTTCGTAGACTGAAATGCCTGCAATGTCTTCTATCAGAACTCTTCTGTCTTCCGGATGCATCTCTACAAACTTGATGATATCGCCTTGCAGAATTATGTTATATCCGTCCGGGTCAATTTTTGCCAGGGAAAGAAGATTGGTAACATTCTGCCTTGTCATGGCCTTGTTATTTATCTTATAGATTGACTGGCCGTTCTCCCTGACTATCCTTGAGATTTTAACTTCACTGTCTTCTGTAGGAAAAACTTTGCTGGCGTTGTCGAAATAAATGCTGACTTCCCCCTGCTTTGCGGGCTTTTTCGCCTTGCCTCCGTTGTAGATCAGGTTGGCTGACTTTTCCGCCCTCAAGTCCCTTGATGAGGATTTTCCGAGGACGAAACAAAGTGAATCGAGAACATTCGACTTTCCGGCCCCATTTGGCCCAAGCACGCAGTTAAAGTTAGGCCCAAAAAGAATTTCAGTGTGCTTGGCAAAAGACTTGAAGCCGTGCATCACCATCTTGTTTATTCTTGTGGCTTTCAATGATTCCGCAGCAACAGCTATCTGCGGCGGCATAAGGCCAGAATCTATTGCAGGACTATCAATAGGCACCTCTCCTTCCATGAAAATATTGCTGCAGCTGGATTATTTAAAGGTTTTTAAAAAATTCTAAAACAATTCTCTTCCTTCATTTTTGATTATCTGGAATATTCCAGTTTCCCCCTCGTTCCTTTTGACAACAAAAGAGTGTCTGCTTTTTTAGTATCAATAATCGTTAAATGCCCCAATTTACCCTCAACAGTCCCATTTCTTCTAAGATACTCTATCTCTCTCCTGACTGTCCTAGTTCCAGCAAAAATGTAACCTTCTATTTCTGGACTACTCATATTAAAATATGGTTTTTGATTAAGCCTGCATGCTTGAGCAATTTGCTGGTTAATCAGATTTCTAATCCTTAATGCAGTATTATCATGAATGTTTACATTTAGCCTATCGTGCATTAAGCAATAGAGCTTTGCTAATTCTGCAGGACTTTGCTCTTTGACTGCAGGGTATGGGAAATCACTTGTAAGTGCAGTATGCAGTTCTACCAATTTATCATATCCAATAATCCGAAGTTGTGCTCTTTTATCTTCCATCACCCCTTCCTTTTTTAAAAATGTGATAGCCTTTCTTATATTTTGCCTTGATAAGCCGGCTTCTATTCCTAGTTCCTCCCAATTTAGATAAGAATGCCCATTACTTATGTCGCCATTGTTTTGGGTTACGTGGCGAACTAAATATGAAACTAGCCTGGAAGTTGGATTCTTTGTCAATCGCATTTCCAAAGCACCGCGCAATTCCTGACAATCTTTTACTAATTCCTGCCTTATAATTTCATCTAACTCGCTAAATGAGGAACCCGTGGCTTGCCTTGATAACTTTAAAGCAGCAGATGTTTCTCCTGACACCACTATATGATTCAGGTATCTCTCTTCGGACAGAAATTCATGGATACCTGGAAATCTGCTGACGGACAAATCAGACTCCTCTCTTGTTTCATTAGGATTCCATATTAATTTCACGACATTTCCCCTAAATGGTATAAACCAGAAATCTGCTGGCTTGCCTTGCTCACATATCATTGTTTTAGGGTGATAGTATCTAACAATTTCTCCTGATTGAATTAATTGAGAAATTCTGGATTCAGGTAAATTGGGAAAAAAGCTGTCTCTGGTTAAAATTTCAAATACACGTTCTGTTGCCATACCTGAAGAAATGCCCAATATCTTATAAATCTTATTACATTCGGCAAATAACGCCCTAAAAAACCATAATGTTTATATATTGGCATCTCAAATATCTGTATAAGGGGTGTTAGTCATGGATGATTACAAGAATGTTATTTCTCACATTGATATAGACAGGAATTTAGACTCCATTGAGCATTCCAGTTTTAACGGGATTGAAGATGAAAGTATTGCTGATTTCAGGAAGGATATTGAGCAGGGGAACGACTCAATAGAGCTTCATTTGGTCAAGTCGAATGCTTACAAGGAATCGCTTATCCTTAACCTGAAAAAAACCAATCCTGAGCATTCCGGCATGTGGAAAGAGTTTCTAAAGGAAGACCAAAAAACATTTGGCGGAAGCAAGATATTCTACATAAGCGATGACTGCATCAGGCTGCTGGTTCTGTCTTTGCCGAATGAGCTTGGGAATAAAGTCAACATGATGGTAACAAGGCTCAACAAGATAAATGAAAAGATATCCAGGCTGAACAGCAGGATTAGGAAAGACAATCTTGAGATATACTCTTCCAGAATCAGGAGCAAGGAAACAAATAACAAGAAAAAAGATGAAATCATTAATTTCATAAACCAGAATTTGAAAGTTTGAGTTTCAATTTGATTTTTTATTTTAAAAGTATTTTCTGAATTAATTTACAAAACAAAAAACTTAATAAAGAACCTAGGCTTACTAAAATAATGGATAACAAAGTTACTTCTTTTAAAGTTTTGAAAACTCCTTTGGAAAATGTAAAAGACAATGCTCTGCTCATAGGATTCTTCGAAGGACAGACAGGATTGAATGCTGACCTGAAAAAGCTTGACAAGGAATTTAACGGAATCATAAGCTCCTACATAAAAGAAAACAGATTCAGGGCAGAAAAAGGGGAAGCAAAAAGCATTTTCACAAACAAAGGCATAAAGAACGTTGTTCTTGTCGGGCTTGGAGAAGAGGAAAAATATAATTTTGAAATTCTTTCGAGTGTAATGGCGGATGCTGCAAAAAAATTGCGAAATGGTGAAACAGAAACTTTTAGCATTTGCCTTTCATCTTTTAGCGGACATTCAAAGGAAGAAGATGCTGTGGAAAAGATAGTCTTGAGCTGCCTTATGGGATTATATAAATTCACTGAATACAAGACAAAAGACAAGGATAAAATAAAGAATGTTAAGGAAATAACGCTGATAACAAACTCGAACAAGAATTTTTCAAGCGAAATCAATTATGCGTACGCAGTTTCCTATGCAGTCAACAAGACAAGGGATTTTGTGAACACTCCCCCAAATATCGCGACACCCGGGCATATTGCAGAATATGTGAAGGATGTTTCCAAAAAATCAAATTTAAAATGCACCATTTTTGACGATAAGCAGATTGAAAAGATGAAGATGGGCTGCTTTTTTGCCGTCGGCAAAGGAAGCGTCAACAAGCCCAGGCTTATTGTGCTTGAATATTTTGGAGCAGGAAAAAGCCAGAAGCCGATTGCGCTGGTTGGAAAAGGAGTTACATTCGACAGCGGCGGATTAAACTTAAAGCCGTACCCTTACATACTCAACATGAAAGACGACAAGGGGGGAGCCATTGCATCAATACATGTGATTGAAGCCTGCGCAAAATTAAAGCTTCCTGTGAACCTTGTTGTCATTACTCCATTCTGCGAGAACATGATAGACGCAGATTCCTACAGGCCGGATGATGTGCTGACTGCCTACAACGGAATGACAGTTGAAATAAAAAATACCGATGCAGAAGGAAGGCTTGTGCTTGCAGATGCCTTGACTTATGCATGCGAGATGAAGCCGCAAGCAATAATAGACATCGCGACTTTGACGGGCGCAAGCATGATAACACTGGGAAATGTCGCAACACCTTATCTTGCAACAGACGGAAAACTGAGCGAAAAGATAAAGAGCGCTTCCATAAAAAGCCTTGAAAAAGTCTGGGAAATGCCGCTGTGGCCGGAATTTGAAGACAGCATCAAGAGCGATGTAGCAGATATTAAAAACATAAGCGAAGAGGGGGATGCCGGAGTAATTATCGGCGCGACATTCCTGAAAAATTTTGTGGATGAAACTCCATGGGCGCATATTGACATCGGAACAACTGTCTGGTCAAAAGCTGACAAGGGAATTCTTACAAAAGGAGCAACAGGAGCGACTGTCAGATTGCTTATGGAGATGCTGAGGGAGTGGAAGTAAAGAACAATGGAGATTGTATTTACTAATCACGCCAAACTGCGCATTGAGAAAAGAAAAATTCTGGAAGAAGAAGTTATTGATGCAATCAAGAATCCTGATAAAACAATTAAGAAACATGGGAAAATATTATTTTCAAAAATGGCTGTCGTTGTGCAGGAAATGATTGAATCTAAAAAATCAGGAGTCGCTTTTACAATTAACCCAGTCAATAAAAATCATAACGAGATAATTATTGAATCAAGTTTCGGGCTTGGAGAGTCAGTAGTTTCAGGAATTGTGACGCCTAACAATTACATAATCAACAAAACATCTCAGAAAATAATGAAAGAGACAATAAGCGAGAAAAAAATTGCCGTTGTAAGGAAAAAAGGAAAAACCAAGACAATTAAATTAAGCAGGGAAAAAATCAAAGAGAAATCATTGAGCAATAAAGAATTAAAGGGAATAATCAAAGAATGCATTAAGATAGAAAGATATTACAAAAAGCCCATGGACATAGAATGGGCTATTGATGATAAGCTCTACATCCTGCAGGCGAGGCCTATTACTACTTTTTAAACCAAAAGCTTCTTATATTAGTTATACTTTCTAGTATCATTAGTTATACTTAAAGGTGATACAAATGACAATGACAGAAACAAAGCTAAAGCAATGGGGAAATTCCCTTGCCTTGATTGTGCCAAAAGATATCGTAAGGCTTGAGGAATTGAGCGCCGGAGAAACAGTAAAAGTTGAAATAATAAAAAATAAGAGAATAGACGCATTTGGAATATTTAAGGGAGGTAGTTCCTTTAGCAAAGAGGACAAGGGGGACAGCGATTTCTGATGATTTACATTGTTGATTCTTATGCGTGGATAGAGTATTTTATAGGGTCCGATGCAGGGCTGATATTAAAAAGGCTGCTCGATAATAAGAATAATAAATTCATAACATTGGAATGCACAATCAGCGAATTAAAATGTTATTGCCTGCGAACTGGATATAATTTCAGTCAAGTTCAGATTACATTAAAGAAAGACTCTATTATTCTGCCTGTGTCAGCCTTCAATTGGATGAAAGCGGCTGAAATCAGGCACGAACTAAGAAAGAAAATAAAGGATTTTGGCCTTATTGACTCAATCTTAGCAGCCAAACAGAATGAACTGAAATGCTCCTTGATAAGCGGAGACAAGCATTTCAAGGGAATGAAAAATGTAGTTTATATCGGAGAATGAGTTCTGTAAACAAAAATCAGGCAGCTATTGCCATCTGGCCATAAACTCCCGAGTCTAAATCTGATGCATAAGCTTTCATGTTTTTCACAACATCCCGATAATCTGCAAACAGGGGCCTTGCTGTTTTTCTAAGCTCTGCAAACGGCTGTGTTGATGAAGATATAATTTTTTCAAGCGAATGCGCAGGTATTCCCCTGCTTTCAAGAACGCGCTCGATTGTAAATTTAGCCACCTTTTTAGCATTTGCGCCCATAATTCCTGCGCCGTCAGGATGAAAACCCGATGCAACAGCTAAAAACTTATCCAGCTTTCTGTTAACATCCCCAATCTTATCAGTGTAATCGTTAATAACATCTGAGAGGTAAGAATATTTTTCCTGTGCGAGCGGTTTTTGGCCCAAAAGCCCGTACATCAGATTAAGGGAGCGGTGGATTTTTGCATACACTGCTGACTGGTCAATTGGATTCCTTCCCTGGTTTTGATACGCATTCTTCAGGTAAGATGTCAAATCCTTAAGCTCGGCGAGGTAATCCCGGACTCTTTTAAAAAGCGACTGCTTGTATTCTGATACTCTTTCATCCAGCCCGTATCGCTGGGAAATTTCCTTTAATTGTCCTCCTTTAAAATAATTGGTATCTCTTATATTGTAGCTATCAATAGCCTGTGAATGCTCTGACTGGCTAAGCTTGTGCCTTCGATAAGCAGATGCAAAATTATCTACTAATTTATCTATAGCGATGCCTTTTGCAGAATTTATCAGCAGCCTAGCTATTACCATTTTTTTTATTGACGTGTTTTATCAGTTCGCCGTAAGTCAAAACGCCGTAAAGCTTTTTATCTTTTATGACTGGGCAGAAGAAAGATTCATGGTGGATCATTTTCCCGAAAACTTCATCCAGATTATCATCATAATCACAAATCAAATAAACCGGAGAGGTCATTATATCCATAGCTTTAAGCTTTGATGCATCCTTATTTTCGGCAATAACCCTGTTGTTCATGTCTGTTGTTGAGATTATGCCGACTGGAAAATCTTTTTCGTCAACTACAATTATTCTTCTTTGCTTGTTATCTCTAAGTATTTTAGCTGCTTCAGCTACGTTAGTTTCCCTGCTACAAAACAAAGGATTTATCAAAGTGCAGTTTTTTACTTGCATTTTAACGCAGATAGTTACGCGATTATTTAAAAGTTATTCTTTTGGAAAATCAGATTATAAACATTTAAATAGTAAATAAAAAATTAAAGTCTAATGAGCAAAATACTTTCAGTCATTGCACTGCCATTGGGAATCCTGATTGCCATCAAGTACTTCAATATTTATAATCCTGGAGCAATTATAGCTTATGACATAAATTTGATAGGTGCTGTTTTCTTGATTATCATGCAAGTTCTTGCTTACTTAATGGTTCACAATGCGAATCAAGGAACAACCTTCATGGGAAAAATAATAAAAACAGTTTTGGCGCTTCCCGGAATTGTGTATTTAATCAATATTTTTTACCCCCTAAATTTAGGCTTTGATTTGGGCATAATAATTGCATTGTTCCTTTTTACAGAAGGAATTTATGGATTGCATTAAATCTATTGCCATTTTATTTTTAATATGAGCCCATTTTTCAAATATTTTTTCATAAGATTTATATAACTAACATTTTTTCTAAAATCTGAAATGTACGACGTAATAATCCTGGGCGCAGGCGCTGCAGGGCTGACTGCTGCAGTTTATACCTGCAGGAAGAAGCTAAAGACTGCGATAATCAGCATAGATGTCGGAGGGCAGACTAACCTTACAAGCCATATTGAAAACTATCCCGGCACAGGGCCGATGAGCGGGCCTGAACTGATGCAAAGGTTTCAGAATGAAGCAATGGGATTTGGGGCCGAGCTGATAATGGGGAAAGCCAACAAAGTCGACAAGACTGAAAAAGGATTCAGAATAGAATTGGCAAACGGAGAATCCTATGAATGCAAGGCATTAATTCTTGCTTACGGAAAAGTGCCAAGAAGCCTTGGGATTGAAAATGAGGAAAAATTTCTCGGAAGGGGGGTGAGCACTTGCGTCACATGCGATGCGCCTTTGTTCAGGAATCGTGATGTTGCAGTCATAGGAGGGGGCAATTCTGCCGTCGAAGGTGCATTAGAGCTTGCAACAATCTCAAAGAAAGTTTATCTGATACACAGAAGGGATACTTTCAGGGCTGATGAGATAACGGTTGAAAAGCTAAAGCAGAGCAAAAATATCGAGCTTGTGATCAACAGCGTATCAACAAAAGTCATCGGTGAAAAGAATGTTGACGGATTGGAAGTTGAAAATATCGTATCGAAAGAAAAAAGAATTCTGAAAGTTGACGGAATTTTCATTGAAATCGGATATGTTGTTGACACTTCCTTCGTTCAGCATTTGGTTAAGGTTAATGACAAAAAAGAGATTATTGTGGATGAAAGAGGGAATACATCACACCCGGGAATTTTTGCAGCAGGAGACATAACACCAGTCCCTTACAAGCAGACGGTCATCGCGGCAGGCGAAGGCTCGAAGGCAGCGCTTGAATGCTACAGGTGGCTGACAGGAGGAAAGGGAGCGATACTTGATTGGTAGTAATTATTAATAACCCAGGATTAACCGATTAAAAATGATAACACTAAAACCCGGCGACACAGCACCTGATTTTAATTTAAGCAATCAGGAAGGTAAAAATGTAAAATTATCAGATTTCAAAGAAAAAAAAGTAATTCTTTATTTCTATCCGAAAGATGGCACTCCCGGCTGCACAAAGGAAGCGTGCGATTTTAGGGACAATATAAAAAAATTAAAAAGTAGCAATATTGAAGTTCTTGGAGTTAGCAATGACTATGAGAAATCCCACCAGAGATTCATTGGGAAATTCAATCTCCCTTTCCAGCTATTGTGCGACGTGGATAAAAAAGTTTCAAAGCAATACGGAGTGTACGAGCTTAAAAATTTCATGGGAAAAGAATATTATGGAATAGTCAGATCTACATTCATAATCAATGAAAGTGGAAAAATAGAAAAAATATTTTATAAGGTAAATCCCGACGGGCATGTTAATGGGATTTTAGATGCTATAAAAAATAAAGAAAAGGGGTGATTAAGATTTTATCTAACAAAAAAGTTATGATTCTTGCTGAAAATATCTATGAAGACCTTGAGCTTTGGTATCCTAAGCTTAGGCTTATTGAAGAAGGCGCAAAGGTTGTAGTTGCAGGAACCGGGGAAAAATTCTACAAAGGCAAAAACGGCTATCCTCTTGAAGTGGACGGAAGCATCAAGGATTACAAAGCTAAAGATTTTGATGCTGTTATTGTGCCGGGAGGATTTGCGCCTGACAAGCTGAGAAAATATAAGGAAGTGACTGATTTTGTAGCCGACATCCAAAAGCAAAATAAAGTCGTCGCTTCCATCTGCCACGGCGCATGGGTTCTGGTAAGCGCCAAGATTCTGAAAGGAAAAAAAGTGACATGCTTTTCAGCAATCAAGGATGACGTCATTAACGCAGGAGCACAGTATCTTGACAAAGAAGTGGTTGTTGACGGCAAGATGATAACATCAAGAAAGCCGGAAGACCTCCCTGCATTCTGCAGGGAGATAATAAAAGCATTGCAAAAGTGAACTGATGCAAATCCAAGAACATATTTTAAAAATATCTGAAATAATTGATGAAACGCCGACTATCAAGGCATTTCGGTTTGAAGTTCCTGAAAATTCAAATATTAATTTTTATCCTGGCCAGTTCTTCATGGTTTCTTTCGTTGATGACCCTGAAATGAAGACGGGAAGGGCTTATTCAATAGCTTCATCGCCTTTGGAAAAAGGTTACCTTGAGATTGCCCTTAATAGAGTAGGCCCTTTTACAACAAAGCTGTTCGGGGCAAAAACCGGAAATTCCCTTAAATTTAAGGGCCCTTACGGAAAATTCTATTTCAACGAAGATATGAAAAACAATCTTGTGCTTATAGCAGGCGGAACTGGAATAACCCCCCTGATTGGGATTATAAGATACTGCAGCGGCATGAAACTCAGCAACAAAATAAAATTCCTGTACAGCGTGAGAACTCCTGATGAGATTATTTACGAAAAAGAATTAAAAAAACTGAAAGAAAAGAACATTAATTTTGATTATCTTGTTACAATAACCAGAGCCAGCGAAAGCCATCGCTGGGCCGGTTCAAAGGGAAGGATTGATTTGGAAATTCTAAAAACGAATGTGGATGATTTTGGAAAAAATTTATATTTTCTGTGCGGCCCCAAAGAATTTGTCGATACCGTCGTTGAAATGCTATCGGGATTAAGCGTTACAAAAGAGCAGATTAAGACAGATGTGTGGGGGTAATTATTTTTTGTAGTCCATTTTGTATTTGAAAATATCGCTCCTGATTTCTCCGAAAACAAGCCTGTACACAAATGATAAAAACAGCTTAAGCCCGAGTTTTGCCCTGCCTTCCTTGCTGAACCTCCTCATTGAGTAGATTACTCTTGTGCCTTTTATCAGCCTGAATTTTCCGAATTTCCCGCATCTTCTCACGTAATCCATATCCTCGCTCAGCTTTATTGATTCGTCAAATCCTTTTATTTTTTCATGGAGCCATTTTTTGCAGAAGATTCCTGTTCCGCAGGCATTGGGATAACAAAGCTGGGCCATATAAGCCCAGGAGTTGAATATAAACATAAAAGACCTGTCAAGCAATTTGCCTGTTGAAGGGTACAAATGAGAGCCGGCTGCATCCAGGCCCCTCGCCTGCATATCATTTATCGATCTTTCCAAAAAATCTTTTTCTATCAGAGAATCTGCGTCCAAAAACAGCAGCATATCACCTTTGGCAGCTTTTGCGCCGTTGTTCCTTCCAACTCCCGGCAGCCCTCCTGATTTGACAAGAACGCATCCGAATTTCTTTGCTATCTGCCTTGTGCTATCTGATGACCTTGCATCTGCCACAATTATTTCATAATTCTTGTATGTCTGCTCTTTTATGGATTTCAGAAGTTTAGGCAGGTACTTTTCCTCATTTAATGCCGGAATGACTATGCTTAGCATATCATCTTGAAAACTGCCCTGATTTATAAAGATGATTAAGGAGGGAAACCCAATAAATAAAACCGCAACATTTATAAAGTATGATTATTTTTGCTATTTGGGAGTGGTATAATGACTTTAAGAGAAGACTTTTTGGAACACAAGAAGAAGACGGTAGAGTCTTTTAACCTGGTAAGCACTGATGTATCTAATATACACATCAACATTGCAAACATAAACAGCACTCTCGAGTCCATGGATTCCAAGATAATTTCCCTGAACAATTCTGTTTCTGATTTGAGGGGTGCAGCTGACAAGTGCCTAAGTGATATTGCACTGCAGAGCTCAGCGCAGCTGATCCTTGTGTCCTCTGTTAAAGATTTATCCAGTTCAATGAGTGAATTAAGCAGCGAAGTAAAGTCAGCCGAGAGATCGCTAAACGGCAGAGTTGATTCTTTTGAGAGCATATTAGACAGCAGATTCAATTCTTTCAACGGGAAAATGAACAGCATGGCTTCATTGAGCGGGAAACAGTCAAAGAAAATCACATTCGCAAGCAATTCTGCCAAGAAACTGCTGCCAAGGTCAAAATCACAATCAGTTAAGGTAAGGAAGCTTAACTCACTTTTAAGGGAATCACAGGACCAGATAAAGAAAATCAAGAATCTTGTCGGAAGGAAAGTCAGGTCATTAAGAAGGGCAAATGAGGAGCTGGAAGTCAAGCTAAAGAGCCAGAAGAGGATGGCCCAGCAGCTGAACAGAAAAATTGACCTTTCATCAGGAAAGAAGGTTTCGGTTAGGAAAAATGCAAAGAAAGCTCCAAGAAAGGCTACTAAAACAATAACAAAGAAAATCACGCCTAAAAAGACAGTTACCACAATAAAAACTCCAAAAAGAAAAATCACAAAAACTGTTACTAAAAATAAAGTAATCACAAAAAAAGAAACTCCGAAGACTAAGGAAGTTTATGAAGTCATCAAGGAAAAGAATCCTTCGATTTAGAATTCTGCTTATAAATTTTTATACGCATATTACAATAAGTAACTGAGTTAATTGCCGGTGTTCAACAATATAATCTGAAATTAGAATTCCATGGAATACGGGCTTTATAAAAACAGGTTTCTTCGCCACTTAATTTCAGCTCCATTCATTTATGCAATGATTATTCCGTTTGTTATTCTTGACATTTTCATTGAAACATACAAGCAGGTTTGCTTCAGGCTGTGCGGCTCAGGCTGATAAGAAGGAAAGGCTACATAAGAATAAACAGGCACAGGCTGCAATACCTGAATTTCAGGGAGAAAATAAACTGCGCCTACTGCGGCTATGCAAACGGGCTTATGAAATATTCAGCAGCCAATACAGCAGCAACAGAAAAGTACTGGTGCGGGATAAAGCACAGAAAGTACAAAAAGTTTGGGTGATTTTTGAAAAAAATAAAAATGCGCCGGCCGGGATTCGAATTTCCGAAACCTAAATTTTAGCTTAGATTCTCCCGGACACGCGGCTTGGAAGGCCGCAGTCATCTCCGGCAACCTTTTGGGTTGTAGCCATTAGACCACCAGCGCACAATCACTTGAGAAAAAATAATTGTTTATAAAAGTAGTGGTTTCCTTGACAGCATACTCCAACAAATTTTTCAGATTTATTTAGGCAAAGCTGAGATTATCTTCTCCAAATTTCCCGTGACTGCCTCAGTCATTTCCTTACTTGGCTGCGCATCAGACTTAGAATATTCAGTCATCTTATCGTTAAGGGGCAGTTTAAGCTGCGTTATAGAGCAATCCTTTGATTGTGTGGAGCAAACCGCTTTCATAATTGGTGCGGTATCTGAACCTGATTTAAAGCCGCTAATAAGCAATTCGTATTTTGAATCACTCATCTCTGTCAGGGTAGCGAATGCGTAAACGCCGGACTTGTTGAGCACCATTCCTTTCTTTTTTGAATCAAGAGGAAATATCCTTAATTCATTGCTGTCTACTTTTGCACTGTCTTTGATATAATTCACTAATTCCAAAAATTTTTGTTTATATGCTTCGGATTCAGCCGCTGGCGCTGTTTGCTGAGGCTCTTGCTGCCCGTAATTTCTTATTGTATTACTCAAACCTCTAGTTAAAGGCATAACTGCAGCAGAATAAACGGTTGTCTCCAAGAATTGTCTTCGATTCATTTCAAATCACCCAAAAAAATAAAAATTCCACTCTCTATTTAAACTTTCCGACGACAATTAAGAAATTTTACCACCAATCAGCAATAATTTATTTGGAAGTCACTATCTCAATCACATCCCTGTGCTTCAATAAATGCTCTCTTCCAACAGGCCTTCTGCTTTTCACGTCAATCGCTTTTATGAAATGGTTTCCTAAATCGGTGTGAAGCTTGAATGCAAAATCCAATGCCGTTGTTTCATGCGGCATCAAAAAGCAGTCAGGCAATCTGTTGCCGTGCTGATCCTCAAGCTTGTTCAGGCCGCCTGGGAATATTGCGATGTACTTAAGCAATTCAAAAACAGCAATGTCAAGGACTCTTTGAACTCCAGTTGAGCCGTGCTTTTCAAGAACTTCTGTTTTGATAAAGTTTAATGCTGTCTTTTGCTTTTCACTTAGCTTTTCATTATTTATTATTTCAAAATTATTATCTCCCGGAGCGTATTTTATCAGCTCATGCTTTGCAGCTTCCCTTAATGCAAGCTCTGCTTCTGCGCTGCACGGAACGAATTTATGATGCGGAAAAATATTTTTTAATTTTTCAAAATTATCACTTGCGCCGGGAACATCAATCTTGTTGCAGGCTATTATCATCGGCTTTGTTGCAATCCTTAATTCTGTTGCAATCTTCAATAAAACTTCCCTGCCCCATTTCATAATGTTAGTGTCAAGATCCAGCTTCTGAATGACTTTTTCCATGAGCTTTTCGTTAACTCTCATTGAAGAGAGCTGCTTTGCAACTGCTTTGTTCAGCTCGGTCCTTTCCTGATTGACGGTTCTTGCAAATCTCTCCCAGCCTTTTTCTATAAGCCTCAAGTACCACATGTCAAGTTCGTGCTCTAAAAATTTAATGTCGTTAGAAGGGTCGTAGCTTAAAGGAGGAACTGATTCCCCTCTTTCGTTTATCGAGCCGGAAGCATCTATTATGTGTATCAAGGCATCTGCCTGGCTTAAATCATCAAGAAATTGGTTGCCCATTCCCTTGCCTTCATGAGCTCCCGGGACGAGGCCAGCGACATCCAGCAGCTCGACAGGAACAAATCTTTTGCTGTCAATGCAGTATCCGAACCTTGGATTACATTTTGTGTTAAATTCCCTGTCAACGCATTCAACCCTCACATACCCGGTTCCGCGGTTAGGCTTTATCGTGGTGAAAGGGTAGTTAGCTATTTCAACGTTGGCAAGAGTTGAAGCCTTGAAAAATGTTGATTTTCCTGCAGATGGTTTCCCTACTAAGCCGACTAGCATTTTAAATCACGAATAACAGAAACCTTTATAAACTTATTTTCCAAAAAAATAATCATGTCGCACGGAGGAGAGGTAGTAATACCGGAATTCAAGCTCAAGTACAGCGACGTTTTTTCTTTGAGGAATCTTTACATCATGATGCACGAAATGCTTCTTGAAGAGGGCTGGATGGGCAAGGACGGAGATACCGAGCATAGGGATGCTGAAATTCTTTATTCAGAGAATGTTTACCAAAAAGGAGTTCACAGGGGGGGGAAGGAAATGTGGCTCTGGTGGCGGCTTGAAAAATTCCAGGAAGGAAAGTACAGCGGATATTTCAAAAACTATCTTGCCATAGACATCCATTGCGTCTACATGCAGAATATTGAGGTTGTACAGCAGGGCAAGAAGATGAATGTCCAGAAAGGGGAGATAGAAATGTTCTTCAGGCCAAAGATTGTGCTGGACTGGCAGCAGCAGTGGAATCATCACTGGCTTTTGAAGCACATCAAGCCGATTTTTGAAGGCAGGATACTCCATCATGAAATAGATAAAAGGGAAAAAGAGCTTTGGAGAGAGACTTACAGGATTCATGCAAAGCTGAAGCAGTATCTTCAATTGAAGACATTTACACCGGTTCCTGAGCCGTTTTTTCAACGGCAGTTTGGATATGAGGAATGAGATTAATTTCTTTATTTTCGTGTTTATAATTAATAATTTTATTTGAAATGTACGAAAGAATTGTTTCCCTTGCGCCAAGCAATACTGAGATTCTTTACGCTTTAGGCGCGCAAGACAAATTGATTGCCTGCACGCGCTATTGTGATTTTCCTGAAGAGGCAAAGAAAAAGCCAAGAATCGGGGGCTGGCTGGACATTAATGATGGTTTAGTAAAAAGTTATAAACCTGATTTGGTACTAACTTCAACTTTTGTTCAAAACAAAATTACAAACAGATATAAAAAATCAAAGATGAACATTGCTTCCCTGATGCCAACCACATTAGAAGGATTTTATAATTCTATACTAAAAATCGGAAAACTTGCCGATAAGGAAAAAGAATCTTTTGAATTAGTTGATTCAATAAAAAACAAATTCTATGATATTCAAAATAAAACAAAAAAATCAAAAAACAAGCCGAGAGTTTACATTGAGGAATGGCACAAGCCGCCGACTGTTTCAGGAAACTGGGTTCCTGCAATTGTAAAAATAGCAGGAGGAGATTATGGTTTGATAAGAGCAGGGGTGCACAGCAAAGAGGTTACAACAGAACAAATTCAAAAATATGATCCCGAAATGATAGTTATCTCAATCTGCGGCATGGCTGATAAAGCGCCAAAAGAATGGATAACAAAGCGAGAAGGCTGGCAGAATTTAAGCGCTGTAAAAAACAATAATGTTTTTGTATTTGATGATTCGTTATTGAACAGGCCTGGGCCAAGGCTAACATTAGGGGCGGAGAAACTGGCGGAAGCTATTCATCCTGAGTTGTTTAATAGAAAGATTTAAATATAATATACCATATAATATTATTATACTGGTGATATAATATGGAAGTACTAACAAAATTAAGAAAAGTCGGCGGCTCTATAATGGCAAGAATACCAAAAGAAGTATTAGAGCAAGAGTCTCTTCATGAAGGCGAAACTGTAAAATTAGAGATTAAGAAAGCAAAAATAAGCGGATTCGGCACGTTAAAGGGCATGAGGTCGTTCACACAAGAAGATAAATTCAAGGGGCAGCTGGAAGAATGAATTATGTAATTGACGCGCATGCCTGGATAGAATATTTTATAGGCAGTAGTAAGGGTATAGAAGTTAAGAAAATACTAGAATCCGACAGGAATGAAATTTTTACTTCTTTTATAACAATTGCGGAAGTCGTCAGCGCAACTAAAAGGGGAGGGAGGGATGCTAACGAGAAATACAGGGATATGATAAGCTTATCAAAAATAATTTTCCTAAATTCTGAATCCTGCAGAGACGCGGGGCTGATTCATGCAGAAATAAGAAAGAATATCAAAGATTTTGGCTTAGCAGATGCGTTTGTTTTGCTTACGGCTAGAAAGTTAGGAGCCAAAGTTGTTACAGGCGATCCTCATTTTAAGGGGTTTAAGGAAGCGATTTTAATTTGAGCTTTGGAATTATGCAGCTTTTGGAAGGCCTTCTGATGTGTGGGGTGAAGAAATTTCACTCTTTTTATTTTTAAACAGCGCATTCCTGACTGCAGTTCCCAAATCGCTTGCTGCAGTTGTGATGCTTCCGTAAGTTTTTGCAGCAACGCTGGCTGCTCCGCTGGTGACATAAAACGGGTTGAGGAAATTAGGAACATAAGTCATGGGATTAAGCAGTTTTCCGTAATTGAGCTTTTCTTTTGATAACACTACCCTATATGCAACTTCAAATGCCGCAAGAATTGGGAATAAAATAGGGTACAATGCCGGAAATGCCACAGATGTTGCAACTGTTGCGGACCATGGCAATCCTAAAGTGTATATTGCCCGCTTTGTGCCTTTCCAATAGTGCTCCTTAAAGTCCTTGCCCAAGCCCTTAAATGTTTTGTTGTCAGCCAGATATTTGATTGGATAATAAAACAGGTTGAAAACAAGCGGTGAAGCCAAAGCCATTCCTCCGACTGCAAGCGCATTTTGAATTCCTCCGATCCCAAATGCGCCCGGCAATCCCCTCATGTAATTTACGCCATACCACAAAAGAACTGTAAATGCAGCGCCTGCAATAGCCTCATCCCTGAAATTTTTTGAACTGAATTTTTTCTTGGATTCATCGCTTTCTGCCATTATTTTTTTTTCTATCATTCCTCCAACAGGGAATGAAGCGGCAGTTACCAATCCATCCAGGCCAAAATATTTTGCGGCCAATGCAATTGCACCGGCGCCTATTGTTGTATTTACCAACCCTCTAGCTGCCTTGGAAGATTCAGAGCTCGCGCTCTCAAAAGCATTCAGCTTTTTTTCTTCCTTCTTTTCAGGATGCCCGCTTACTTTTTGCTCAAGGTTTTCTGCCATTTTATTGGGTGAATATTAATTTAATTTTTCTTGATTTTAATTTTCAATTATATTGTATCCCATTTCTTGATTATTTTTGTTAGTTGTATCCTGCATTTCGTCTTCCAGCAATTTCTTAACTGCAAACTCAACAACATGGCTTTTGTTCCTGAATTTTCCAGTCCTGATACTATCCAAAATATCCAAAACTGTTTCTTCATCTATTGTTACTGAAATTTTCTGCTTCATTTTACGGATGGCCCCCTGCGGCATTTGGAGCCTGTTTTGTTCCGGCTTTTGAAGAGGGGCTGTAGAGAAGTTTGCTAATTCCGCTGCCTAAAGCAGTTGTGGCGTCGTAGAGGCCTTTAGAGGTGTTTCTAAGAAGCTTGTAAGAAACATTTGGAGCAGCAACTGAGTATGGAGTTTTGTCTGTTTCTTCTCCTTTGGAGCCTACTACAAATTTTTTGTAAACATAAAATGCAATGCCCATAGCTGCAACTACATATGCCTGCGGCAAGAACAGGCTGGGAAAATAGCCTATAGGCCAGGAAGTCCTGAAAGTTTTTTTAACATTTGGCCAATAATCCTTCCTCAATTTTTCGTACAGGCCTCTTGGAGATTTGTTCTTAACCAAATGGTCAGTAGTTGGGGAAATTAAATTTGTGACTAATGGTGTCATGGTCAGATAGGCCGCTTTTCCTGCAAGTGCCATTGTTTTCAATGGGAGGGTAAAATAATTCAAGATAGTTCCTACAATAGACCCAATCAAGGATTCGTTTCTAAAGCCCTTTGAAGTTAGATTTCCGCTTGACCCTGCCACGTATGCAGCTGATACAACAGGAACTCCTAAATTGCCCGTTAGTGCATAACCTGCTGCAGGAGCCGCTATTCCAACGCCCAAATTTAATAAGTCGCCTAATTCATTCGCAACGCTTTCCAAAGTTCCTTTTGAATTTTCTTTTTTTTCGTGCGCAGTTCCCGAATTACCTGGGCGAGCTTCGCTTATTTTTTTCTCTAAATCCTCTGCTTCAGGATGTTCAGCCATTTTCCACCTCAAGCAGCTTTTTTACAGCGTACTCTACAACATGGGATTTGTTTCGGAATTTTCCGCCAGAAATAGCTGTAAAAATATCAAGAGCTGTTTTCTTGTCGATTGAAATTGAAATTTTTTGTTTCATTTTAGTGGGCTGGCGTCGTGGCCGGAGTCGATGGCGGTGTTACTGATTTAGCAGCGCCGCTGTACATTTTTTTCAATCCGCTGTAGAGAGAAGTGCCAAGGGCAGATACTGATTCAGAAAGTCCTTTGGCTGTGTTGCTGACAAATTTAGAAGCTCCGCTAATTCCGGAAGAAATGTAACCCGGACCATCATCTGCAGGTGATTCTTCTTTCTTTTTCTGCTTGCCGGACATCAAAAGCTTGTATGCGAATGTCAGCACTGCGGCTCCAGGAACCTGCAATGCAGCCGGCATCAGAAGCGCGTTTAACAAAACCGGGATTCCAAGATACTTGTAGGCATTTTTTAAGTCTGATTTAAAATTCGGCTTTATTGTTTCGCTGTACAGCCCCCTGAAAGTTCTTTTCTTGACAAGATGGTCTATGATGTAATAGCCGAGGATAGCAGGAGGGAAGTAAAGGGGAACATTCAAAATTGACCTTCCGACAATTCCGGCGGCGGCCGCATGTTGGGAATAAGAAGTCGCACTAACTGCATTAACAATGGCCTGCTGCGCCATGTTCATATATTTATAAGCCGGATAGATTATGGCTGCTGTCTGCAATCCTCCTGAAATCATCTCGTTTCTGAAGTGGGCGGTTGTGAAATTCTTCTTTTGGACGTATTTTTCACCTGCAGCATAGGATAACGGCACTACTATTCCGTCCCTTCCTTTATCAACAATTGAAGACAAAGAACCTGCTCCGTTTCTGGTGCCGAGGAAAGATGTAGTTGCTGCTGCCGCCCCCAATCCCAATCCTATATCAAAAGATTTTCCGAAAAGCTCTTTGGTTTCATTAACAACGCTTTCCAAAGTTGTTGCAGGATTCTTTGTTTCTTTTCCGTGACCAGCATCAGCGTGAGCATTAGCTGCATCTGCATGAGCTGCCTTGAGCTTATCTTCGAGATTTTCTTCCGGAGAGTGAGAATTATCTGCCATCTTTTTCCTCCAGAAGCTTCTTCAAAGCGAATTCGACTAGATGGCTTTTGTTTCTGAATTTGCCGTTAGAAAGAGCTTCAGCTATGCCATCAACTAGTTTACCGTCAAGACTGACACTAAGTTTATGCTTCATTATCTGCTCCCAACGTTGTAAGTACTACTGAGTAGTATTTTATACTACCAATATATAAAGGTTTCTGTTTTTAGTATTTAGGAGTAGTTACACAAGTCATAGGAAAATTTAAATAGTGCATACACATACATACACAGATGGCAACAAAAACAATATCTATTACGGAAGAAGCTTATGAAAGGCTGAAAGCAAAAAAGGAAAACAATGAGAGCTTCACGGACGTGATTAATAAAATCACAGGAAGAAGATCGATTATGGAATTTGCAGGCATCTTAAGTGATGAAGATGCTGAAAAAATTGAGGAACACATAAAGGGAATACGCCAGAGAAGCAGAATTCGCTCAGCAAGAATTCGGGAATTGCTAAAATGATATTAGAAACATCTTTTATAATTGATTTTTTAAGAAACGAGTCTAATTCTGTTTCCAAAATGAAGGAATTAAAAGATAATTATATTTCCATTCAGGTTACTTCACCTTCAATTTTTGAGTTGTGGAGTGGTGTCACTTCGTTGGAACATTCTGAATCCAAGATAAAAAAATTATCTGAATTCATTCAGGGACAAATAATACTTAATTTAGACGCTGAAAGTGCAGTAAGATCTGGAACAATTCATGGCAATCTTGTAAAAACAGGACGCGAGATTGATGTAGAAGACTGCATGATTGCAGGAATTGCAATGAGAAATAACATTCCCGTTCTTGCTAAAGACAAGCATTTCAAAAGAATAGAAGGATTAATTGTTGAGGAATATTAATTCTAGTTAAACTCAATAAATTTGAAGTCCTAAAAAATAGAAGAGGGCAGTTTTCCTAAATTATAACCACTTAGAAGATTCTCTAACTTCTGGATTATTTTTCAGCTTGATAAAGATTAAGCCGAGAATTATAACAATAATCATCACCAAAAAACTTCCGTACAAAAATTTACTAATAATCTTTTCAAGGACCTGTGTTGAGGTGCCGGAGTAAGGGAATAAAAATACCCTGAAGACAAACGCTTTGAGTCCGTGAATAATAAATGAGTACAAAACGCCTAAAAACAAGACATTCTTGAAATTAAAATTGTAAAATACCGTGAGCTTAATCACCGAGAAAGCCACCATGAGGGCCCATAAAGCCTGGGTTAGGTTTAAAATAAAGGGAAACTTATTGCTGAGAGGAAGAGCTATATAATATTGCGAGAACACAACTAAAACTACACCAATAATATAATACCATATTGGCACGGTATATTCTTTAAGTGTCTTTCCAAATATTTTTGTTTTAAGTAATGATAAAATGATAAGGCAGGCAACCATTAATAGGAATGGTAAAATCAATAGCATATTTTGTTCGTAATTGGTATTATCTGGAGGAATGATAACATCTGTTTTTTGTTCCTGTATCTGATTATTGCCGGGGCAAGGAACTTCTTTATCTCTTACATAACATTTATCCTGTTCTGCTTTAACGAAGTTGGCTAAAGTTAAAAATACCATAATCATAATAAGTATCATAAAAATAGAGCTTTTGTTGGTTTTCATCTAAACAACCTCCTTAAAAAATCAATAATTTTCTCAAAAAATCCATTCTTTTGAATCTCATCATTCCTAGTGTCTATTTCGTCTTTATCATTTAATTTATCATTCTTTTCAATAAGTTTTTCATTTAAATCACAATTTTCACCACAGCAATCTTTTTGGCAGCTTTCATAACTTTCTGTACCTTCGCAGATACCGTCTCCGCAGATAGCTTCTTTTATTATTGCATCTGTCCCTTTAACAATTTCTTTATCTAACCCTTTTTCCGGATTATAGATTGGATGATGCCCCTCAGACATATACTGGGCAGCACCAGTTCCAGCCGCAATATAGGCGCCGTCTGCGGAAATTGCAACAGCAGTAACCCAAGAGTCTGTTTTATAATTCCATAACGGAATTTTGCTTTCTTTAGAGAAGAGGTAGATATTTTTATCTTTGCTTCCCGCAACGATATAATTTCCGTCTTGCGAGATAGAAACAGAGCCAACCCGTTCATCAGCCTCAAACTTCCATAACGGTTGATCTCTGTCTTTATCAATTAAATATAGGTTATGGTCTCCGCTTCCAGCGGCTATATACTTACCATTAGAAGATATATCTACAGAGCGAACCCACCAGTCAGTTGTCCATGTTTTAAGAGGGGTATTCTTATCATTTGAGAAAAGGAATATGGAATTGTATGTATCTGAACTATCTAGTCCATATACACTATATTTTCCATCTCTTGACATTGCAGCCGTCCAAACAGGTGAGTCAGGACTGGTTTTATACGCTGTTAGTGGATTATTGCTGTCTTTAGAGAACAGGTACGCTCTTTCTTCTGGAGAGTGGGAACCAGCTGCGATTAATTTTCCATCAGTTGGGAGAGCTAAGCCGTGGATGTCTGATGTTGCTTGGTATTTCCAAAGTGGTTTATTACTCTTCTTAGAAAAAAAGATAAGTTCGTCACTGAACGATGTTCCCACAGCAATATAATCACCATCAGCAGAGATAGAAACAGCATAGATGCCAATATTATCTTTATATGTCCATACTAATTTTCCACTTTCTGAAAAGAGATTTAAAGATTCACGGCAACCACCAGCGATATACTTTCCATCAGCAGATATATCAACCCAGCCACTTCCGCCAGAGGGGCCTTCTGCTCCAATCTCACATTGGTATTTCCATAATGGAGTAGAACTTTTTAGGGAGAAAAAGTAAATATAATTGCTTGTTTTTGCGGCAATATAGCTGCCATCATCTGAAATTACGGCATTTTGCACCTGGTTTTCTCCAATATCATAACTCCAAAGCGGTTCATTGCTTTCTCTGGAGAAGAAATAAATCTTGTTGCTTTCCAATCTTTCAGAAATGATATTAACTGGGGCAAGAGTGCCGCCGTACCATGGAAGCTGAGCAAGCTCTTTTCCATCACTTGCTTCAAAGCGATAGTCAAACCCATCATCTTGTTTCCAGCTGAATTCGTATACCGTTCCTGTTTTATAATTTCCACTTATCTTTCTCATCTCTTTTGCTTCGGTCCCGGTAAAAATGATTTTGACATACTCTGGAGTATCACCATCTTCATCGGTATAAGTAACCTGGTAAACAATAAGAGTGCCAGGTGTTGCAACAGGCGGTTCTGCATGCCCCTCTATTAATTTTGGAGGGGAATTAGCAAAGGCAATAGCAAACCCTAAAATTAGAAATACAATTCCAAAAATTATTATTCTTTTCACCATACGCCTCTTTTATATTAACATAATAAAACTACTATTTAAATACTTCTCAAAACGCCCTAGATGAACTTTCTTTAAGAGCCTTCGGCTTTACGGAAAACTGCCCTTACTGACCGTTCTTGATGTATCGCTTCGCTCATTTTATAGAACACGAGGACTTCAAATTTACTTTTCGGAACGAAATTTCCCAGAACTTCGTAACTGGGAAAGAGTTTAACAGCGATCGCATACGTTTTATATGAATCTTTTTTTCTATTTTAATCATTATTAACTATACCAAAAAATATATATACCAATTAGTATAATATATAGAATCGCAATCTTTAAATATTAGTTCTATACAAAATGGAATATTAATTATAAAAGTATATACCAAAAAGTATAAATTAGCAAATGGAAACCTTTTTATATCAATAAGTATATAGTCCAAATGGTATAAATTTAGATGTAATAAATTGAACAAAAAAGAAGTGTTTGTCAGGAGAAAGTACTATATTGATTTGTTAGATAGCAATACCAATTCTTTCAAGAGCGGGTCCGGAAAAAACATTGCTTTGTTAGGCCCTAGGAAATCAGGCAAGACATCAATTGTCAAAGAGCATCTGAAGAACGCAAAAGATGTAATTCCTGTTTTCGTTGACTTTGAGAAGATAAGCCTGAATCCTGAAAATTTTGCTGTTGAATTTATCGGAAACATTTCATTTAGTTTCTTAAGGAAGCCGTTAAGTGATTATAATAAATTCCTGTCAATAATTCATCTTTTGAAGATTTCTAATGAGCTGAAAAGCAAGGATGCTTCTAACATCATAAAAACAGTTGAGAATGAATTGTTAAAGATAAAGCCCGACCAAAAGCTGCTTGTTGAGAGCGCTTTTCGGTTTCCTGATGTTTTGGGGAAGGAAACAAACAGAAAATTTCTCATCGTTCTTGACAATTTTGAAAATATCCTTGACCTGAATAATTTCTCGCAGATAAAAGATGTTTTGGCTGTAATAAATCTTGAATCTCGAAATGTGAATTACATTGCAACCAGCTCTGCAGTCAAGGAATCTCTTGCTTCGCTAAAGAGATTTGAGTGCTATGAAATAAAAAATCTTGACAAAAATGAATCGTTTGAATTAATTGAAAGCATTATTGGAAAGAATGAAGCTGCTTTTGAGGAAATTTTTTCCATTACGAACGGGCATCCATTAGCTGCTATATCAGTTTCCAAAAAATACAATGAAATTAAAAACGTAAAAAAAGCGTTTCTTATTGAGCTGCTGCAAAAAAATAATTCGCTTTATGCTCATTGCAGCGATTCGCTGAACTTCCACTATAACAGGGCGAGGGGCCAGACGCTTCTTAAAACTATCCTTAAGATTGTTGCAAATGAAGAGTTAAGGCTTAGTGATATTGCAAAGAAGATTTACAGAAGCGCGCCTGTAACCAAAAGCATTATTGAAAGGCTCATTGATGTGGATATCATTCACAAGAAAGGCAACAAGTTCTATTTTACCGACAAAACTCTTGGCCTTTGGCTGAAATTAACTTCTCACGGCTATGAATTTGATGATGTTCCTGATGATAAAGTTTTGGAAGAGGTTATGAAACAATTATGAGCAAAAGCAAATCGAATTTAATTTTTGCAATGATTCTGGTAGCTTTGCTTTCGCTGCCAATAGCCCACGCCCAGTCATTCAGCGGTTCAAAATTGTATTTCATACTGATAAATGCCGCAATAATCGGAGTTGTCCTGTTCATATTGCAGGCATTCCTTGTTCCGAATAAAGCTGGCAAAGAACAAACATCTATGTGGATGATTGTGATTGTTGTTGCACTGCTGATTGCATATCTTTACGGGCAGAATGGGTTTATTTGGAATGTTGGTCCTTTGTCTTATGTGTTTAATATTTACGCTCTTGTAAACACGCTTGTAATTGCCGTCATCCTGTACTTCATAGGCTCTTTCATTCCACAGCTTAAGCTCAACTCTCCGGAAGGAAAAACAGGAATGGGAATTTTATTGCTCATTATAGCAGCAGTTATTGCAATAAACTTCTCACCGGGAAGATTCATCTGGAGCCAGGATACTGTAAGAGGAACTGTAGCTTACTTGTTTTCAGGCGATGCTTATGCCGGTGATGGGGCAAGGCCGGGATTGGCTAAAGGAGTTTTGAATCCGAATGGCGGACTCTTAATATTTATATCAAGTTATTTAATATTGATATTTTTCTTTAACAATGTATTAATGAAAGACCAGAAAGGAATTGTCAATTACCTTTTGGTTTTGCTGTTCGCTTTCAAATTTGCTTCCCCCCCTGCAAATCCGATAAGGCATGTTATAATAATCGGAGAGATAGTATTTGGATGGGTGTTTTACGAATCACTGCAGAAAACATTCACCAACAAATGGCTTGCATTTTTTATATCATTTTTCTTAATAACTTTTGCATCTACCACACTGACTATGACAACTCCTGAAAGCAGGGGGTTCTTGGGGTCAATTGGATGTATGGTTACAAATTGCAAGGAAATGGCTGGACATGCTGGGTCTGGCACTTCATCTGGGACTGTCGCAGGAATTGTAAGCACGCTAAAGACAATAGGCTGGTGGGCTTTGGGGATATTTGCTGTTTTGATTGCATTGCTTGTATTTGGCTTCAGCAAAGCCAGTCCTGCTGGAAAGAAATGGATAGGGTGGGGGGTTGGGATTGGGCTGTTGCTGCTGCTCTTTAGCGGGGGGTTGGGATTTGGGATTATTGGGATTATTTTGCTCATACTATTAATTCCTGCACTGTTGATTGGCTTAATCGTATACGGCATAGGCAAAGGAGAAAAAAAATGGAAGTATGACCAAATATTTAAGAGGTACAAAAGAATATTATGGAACAAAATAAGGGTCGGCTTCAATAATGCACTCAACAGATTACCATTTTTTAAGGGTTTATGGATAAAAGAATGGATGGACATAGATAGGCTTCCAACAGTAATGAAAGATAATGTGGTAATTCTTTATTCTTTAAGCAATTATCTCAAAAGACTGTATATTTACTATGTAAAAATGAGCCAAGTAGAGGATGCTGTAACTGTCTCAAAGCAAATGATGGATATCATAGGGCACCATGTAGATATACATCATGTAGAAGAAGAGATTTTTAAATGCAGGAATGGGGGGATAATAAAAGAAGCAGGCCAAGAAGTTTCGGTTGGGTATTTCCAAGCAAATGAAGAATTGGCTAATCTTATGAACAAGATAGTTGATTTTTTTAGAGAATATAGGTCCCACGTTGTCAAATATGGCCCGGGAGCCGGAAGTGATCCAAAAGCTAAAGCTGTACTTACTAATGATGCCCAGGTTGCACTAGGACTTGCGGACGAATTGTCAAAGTTAGTCCAAAATAAAATCAAAATAAATCTGAAATACCTGGATGAAAGGGCTAAAGCTTATGGGGCTCACCAAGTCCTAAAAGGCTGGAACTATTTGGTTTTTGACCAATGCAACCCCTATGGAGAATATGAACATTTTTATTTATTTGTTGAAAAAGGCACAAATTTATTAAAATATAATCCAGACAACGAAGCCTACGAGGATGATATTGCTGAAGATTATTTAGAAGTTAATAGCTTGGGTGAAGTCTTGATAGATAAGCACAAAAATGTAATTAAAAGCTTCATAAGGCCTTGGGATGAAAGTTTGATTGTGACAATGCCAAGAAAAGTCAAAAATTTTAAAGATATAAAAGAGTTTTATGTAAAGCCAGGCCAAACGCCCGGAATGGTCCATGGATTTGTATTGCAAGACTGGCATTCTTTTATTGCGGACTTAAGATATGGTGAGTTTAAACCTTATAGCAGATCCGTATTTGATTATATTAATGCGTTGGAAGAGGACAAAGCCGCGACCAAGGGCCGTTTAGAATTTATGAAAGGTATTACCATCCCAACAACAGTACGTTTCAAGGATGCTGGAAACCCTGCATTTGATTTGAGAGCTATTGAAGATACTGGCGGTGCGATGACTTATTTAGGGAGAAAGAATTATGCTTGGGGCCCACTTGATCTTAAGAAGGGCAACATATCTTCAAATTTGGATTCAAACGGTGAATTTAACCCGTATCCTGGAGTTTCATCAAGAGGCATGAGCATGTACCTCCCAAGAATTGTAAAAAGACGTATAGACGACTTTGATAAGGCAAATGAATATCTTAGAATATTCCTAAGAGATACAGGTATAGAGGTAGGATCACATGATGCCTATAGAGCATTTGGCTCCCTAGGTGATGAAGTCCCCAGTGGTAAAGGCCAAGAGAATCCAGCTCACTAACAAAATGGTTGACACAAATAAAGAAGGTTATGCAAAAATGAGTAACAATCAGAATTTGATTAATGAGTTCTCTGTAGTCTCGTCTGAATTTAAAAAACTGATAAATTATGCTATGGCAAGATTAGAATTTTTTTACAAATGGGACTATCTGATGAGAACTAACTTTTACAATAAGAAGTGGATAGGTTATTCAAAAGCCTCAAATCTGTATAAAGTTCTTGTTCAAAATCCGACAGACTACAAGGAAAAGAGAAAAGGATACATTGCTGAGGTTGCAAGATTTTATCCTGAACTTGCCACACAGTTAAGCACATTAATCCTACCTGCACAAGAGCAATCACCAATATTAACACAGTTACGTGGATATGTCAATCAAAGCACGGAGTTGTTCTCAAGCTTCATAAAATCTGATTTTGAGAGGATTATTCAAAGTATAAACTCTTCCGTACCTGATGAAAAACTCAAAGAAAAATTAAAGGAAAGGCTATTTGTGATAAGCGGGAGGGAATTAAACGAATTGGATAAGTGCATTAATGATATAAGGACGTGGTCTTACAGGGCAGCTTATGGAATAGATTTTTTTATTGAAAGGCCAAAATTGTACTTGATAGGCGGAAAATCAAAATATGACGGAGAAACTTTCTTCGGATTTCATATGAACTTTAAAGATTTAGATTTATCAAAAGCAATCTATAAAACACCCGAGGTCAAGAGACTCTTGACATACAAAGAAGAACTGAAAAGCTTTAGCGAAGCAAGATACGCAATCAAGAAATCTGTTGAAACCCAAGGGGATTGGAAAGGTTTTGAAGATTTTTACAATAATTTAGATAGTTATACTAAGAAAGTAAGAGAAAAATTTGGAAATGAAGGGTTTGCAAAGCTTTTAGAGGCTTTCAAAGAAAAAAGGCATGAAGATCCAGAAGGCTGGGAGCATGAATTAGGAGAATTGTCGGAACGGCTTATCAAGCGGGCTTATCCGCTCGTTATACAGCCTGCAGCTGATTCATTGCTAAGGATTTTTGAGGCAAGAAAATTGAAATTGAATGGTGAAATGGAGAAATCACTTATTGAATTAAAAAAACTGCTAAACGAAAATGAACAAGCTTCAAAGCTTGCAGATAGGTTCAAAAAAATATTGCAAACAGCTAAGAAAATTTTAGAAAGAGAGTCTCATGGCAGATTATCACGATTCATCTCTTTTGCCGGACCAAAGATTTACAGACTGGATGAATTAAGAGAAATGTGCGCCAAAGTTGCGCAAAAGGTTGATTTGGACAAGGAATTATTAAGCTTATCATCTAAGATGGGACAGATAAGCGATGGTTTACATTCGATACAAGAAAGGACAACCGATATAAGAGAGGATCAGGAATCTTCCAATGAACTGGAATTTGTGAATGCGGCTATGCAAGCTGCTTACTCAAGCTATGGGGTTACTAGAATGGCGAATGATGGGGGCAGAATAATTGAGAATACAAAAATACGCTACGCAGAATCCATAAATATTATGAAGCGAGCAATTGCAGAAGCAAGAAATAAAGTTATCCCTGAAGTAGAGGAATGCGTTGCAGCAGTTGAAAAAGAATTGATTGATTATTTACCGGAAGCTTTGGTTTATCTAAGAACAAAAAACAGCGAGTTAAAAGAATCTACTGTTAACTAGGTGGTCAAAATAGCAGAACACGATGCAGCAAATGGTGAGAAGCCGAAAAAGAAGATGGGCAAGATAAGACATTCTATCCGCTATTTCACGGACAGATTTCGCACATGGCTTTACAATGAGGTACTTCCTGAAGAAGGAAAATTCACACAAACCGAGTATGAAACAGGGGAGTCTGAAGGAGAAGTACCAGTAGAAAAGGAATTTGGAGGGGTTTTCGCCAAAAACCAGGCAATGGTGGACTACATTGGTAAAGTGGAACAAAATTGGGCTGAAGTTGAGGGTAAACTTCTTTGGCCCATGCATGATAATAAAGTCAAGTATGAAACTGAGCCACATTCTTCTACAATAACTGATATGTACAGGCTAATTGAGTTCTACAGAGATCAAGAACTAGTAAGACATGAGACTTTTATATTTGAATATCAGGGAACTATCAAAATTGAAGATGAGGAAACCAAGTTTAATAAAAGCGACCTTAGATTAGTGGAGAGTAATGCATATACAACAATCAAGGATGCACAGAAAGTCATAGACTCTTTTGAAGGCAAAGATCCTTCAACATTAACCGAAAAAAATAAGGAAGACTTAGAAGATGCCAAGGAGAGATTGAATGCTGCAAAGGCGGCGATAGGCAATATTGAAAACATAGTAAGTAAAATGTCATTCCTTCCAAAACTTAAAATTGATTATGAAACTATCCCTTACTTAAACGGGAAACCTGAAAAAATTATTACATTCGGAATGCAATCTATTGGAGAAGTGCAGGCAAGATTTCAAGAATTACAGAAACACCTTGATAATTTTGCATCTTCAAATGGTGTTCTGGCTGCCACAAGAACTCCGATTACGAGGCTGTTTTCTGCGCTCAAAGAGGAGCTAGACGAAGTGCAAGGGGCAGTTGTTAAACATCACGAAAAGCTGCATCATGTTGACTCTACTCTAGGGGAGGTAATCGGTATGGCAACTGTAAAAATAGAGAAACTCAGGCCAGACAAAAATTTGATTAGATTCCCACATACTTATAAAGTGATAAAGCCATTCATCAAAAAAAAGTTTGAGGAAAAAATTAAGAGTGTCGAGCAGGATAGTTCATCTGACAAAATATTCAAGATTGTTGAATCTGGAAAAAAGGAGAGGATAATGGCTTCTTATTTCAACCCGGCAAAAAACCCATACAAAAATGAGTTGGAAGAAGTAAAGAGAAAAATAAAAAGTGACATAGAATTAAGGAAAGTCTATCAAGATATCCAAAAATTTCAAGGAATTGTTGATAATATTGACAACGAGAACAACGCTGCAGAAACCAGTTATAAAAATGCAGTATCAAAAGCAGTACAAACAAGGCTAAAAGGCAGGCTAATAAAGCTTATTTACAAAGAGTTAAGCTCTAAGATTCTAGATGATGAAGGGCAATCCAAGAGTTTTACCAAAGAAGTTTACAGGAGAGTATATGATTTAATGGAAACTTTGCTCTACATGAGTGCTAACTCAGTTGTCCTTAGTGAAGATAAGTATCTTACTCTTAACAATGGGGATGTAGTAACAGATCTAAGAGATTTGATTAATTCTTTGATTAAGCTTGATAAGAGAACATTCGAATCCCATATAAGAGCAAATGGCAATGATTTCGCTGATTGGATAACGAATGCTTACAATCTTAAGGCACTTTCATCATTGGTTTCTAAAATGAAGAACAAAGACGACATTATTTCCATAATAGATTCAAAAATGTCCATATCCAAAGACAATTATCGGCAAAGCCTGAAAGAATTATTGGAGTTTATAGAAAGCGGATCTGATAAACTCACCAGAGTTTTAGACCCCAGTACAATAAAGAAATTAAGTGATGAATTAAAAAAAGAGTTAAGGGATTCGAAAAAAAACCTGGAACTACCACCATATTCATTGGCAAGCAAGAGAGATGGCCTTGGCAAACTATACAAATTTGTTCTAAAACTGGTTTTAGACATTTCAAATGCACGTAGGTCCAGCTTGACAAAATTAAAAGATAAAGTCTATGCTATTTCGAAAAAAATAGACAGTATAGGTTCTGTAAAAAGAGATGATCTTGATTCGGCCTTTAAAGACTTAATTAAAGATATTTCAGAATTGTTAAATCAAGAAACTGATAGAATTGAAAGAGTATCGAGAAGCATTGAAACTATTAAGAAAGAAATTGATAAAATAGCTGATGCTCAATCTGCTGATTTAACTGGAATCAAAAAGAAAAATGAAGGGGTTCAAAAAAATTCAGAAGAAAATCTAAAAAATCTTAAAACTGAACTGAGACAATATTTTGAGTATGTTATAAGAAAAGAGCAACTTGATTTTTACATTAGTGAATTAACGCCAACTCACAATTTTAGGAAACTTGACCATGAAACAGAGCCTGGAAAGGATGAAAACGGCTGGCCTTTGGAAGTCGATCCCGATACTAATGTTGTTTTGCTGGACAAATGGTGGAATGAGCTTGGCCAAAATGAATGGCACCTGAGGACAATAGCGAATAAAACAGGAGGATCACAAAAATTAAAGAAGGAATTAAACATAACTGCAACAATCACTAATGGTGTTGTTAAGATTATTGGAACTCCTCAAAGGGAAATTCGAACTATCAATAAAGAGTGGATAGGTGATATTGACCCAATGGATAAGATAATGTTCATAGAGAATGAATGGGACGCTTTTAGGGATGATTTTAGAGATGGCAGGTATCATCTTTATTCAAAGACTAGCATGGATTATATACTGGCCGGAACAAAAAAGATAACTCCGACAAAATCAATAGGGCTAAATATAAACACAAAAAACGAGAATACAAGAATCAAATTCAGGCCCATTTATGTGACTGGGGCGGATAAAGGACAATTTCCAGACAATTTCAAAGAAGGAGATGTTATTCCTGAAATAAAATTAACTGAGATTCCTCAAGATGAGAGGATGGTAACACGAGCATACGAATTGGAACTTTATGGAGGTAGAAAGCTAGAAAAAGTAAGGACACCAAGGTCTTTCAATCCGGCTTTTGACAGGGCAGCTGTAGGCTCAGAGTTCCTTCATTGGGGAAGGATGCTTTATTATGAACCATATGAGGGAGTTAGTATGTGGTCTGAAAATCCTTTTCCGCATGTAACAAGCAGAGGCATAGCAAAGTATTTGATTGATTTGACAATGAGAAGGACATTTAGCTTTAAAGAAGCAAGGGACATATTAAAGCGCTACCAATGGGATTTTGGTGTCAGGCATTATGGGCCTCCTTTTATAACAGATCCATTGGGTCCGGCTACTCCTGGTTCAGGGGGACATAGCGGCACTGGACAACTTGCTGGAAATCTAGACAGAAGCAAGTCACATTAATAAATAACCTATTGGTGATGCCTATTCAGATGTTTAAAACAATCTCATTCATAGGAACCGGAAAGATGGCAGCAGCGTTGATTAGCTCCATCTACAAAAGCAATCTTGATAAAGAGATAATCGCCAGCGACCACAAGGAAGAGAATTTAAGGAAGATTAAGTCAAAGTATAACATCAAAACAACATTAAGCAATAAAGAAGCAATAAAAAACTCAGATATTGTTTTCGTCTGCGTAAAGCCGCAGAATATTGATGAAGTATTGAATGAGATAAAAAATGAGATAAAAAACCATCTGGTAGTTTCAATAGCTGCAGGAATAACAACAAATCATATTGAATCTATCCTGAAAAAAGCAAGAGTCATAAGAGTAATGCCAAACATAAACTGCCTGGTTGGAGAGATGGCAGCTGGGTTTTCCAAAGGCAAATACGCAACAAAAGAGGATGTTGATGAAATTTCCAGGCTGTTAAACGCTTCGGGAATTGCATTCCAAGTAGAAGAAGAATTAATAGACGCTGTTTCGGCCATAAGCGGCTGCGGACCCGCATTCCTAGCTTATTTCATGAAGCACATTGCAGATGCAGGAATAAAGAAAGGATTAAAGAAAGAGGTTGCTTACAAATTAGCAGCAAAAACTATGCTCGGAACAGGAAAATTATTATTGGAAATGAAATTATCTCCGGATGAACTGATAGAGATGGTCGCGTCAAAAAAAGGGGTTACTCTTGAAGGATTGAAAGTTCTTGATAAGCGGAAGGTAAAAAACATTTTGTCAGAAATGTTTGATGCGGCCTTGAAGAGGAGCAAGGAACTGGGAAAATGAGCGTACTAAAACAGGCGCAATCGGCAAAAGAAGCATCGTTAAAGCTAGCTGTGCTTCCAACCAAAATAAAGAATAAAGCTTTGCTTGAAATAGCCAGCTCAATAAAAAAGAATTCAAAATCTATTATCAATGAAAACAAAAATGATGTTGAGGCTGCTGAAAAATCAAAACTTAATCTGGCTTTAATCAAGAGGCTGAAGATTGATGAACTCAAAATCAACGAGATGGTAGAAGAAATAAAAAGCGTTGCAAAGCTTGAAGACCCTGTCGGAAAGCTCTTATCGCAGGTTGAACTGGACAGGGGGCTTATGCTCTATCAGGTTACATGCCCGATTGGAGTGATAGGTGCAATTTTTGAGTCAAGGCCTGACGCTCTGACACAGATAAGCGCTTTGTGCATTAAATCAGGAAATGCAGTCATTCTCAAAGGAGGCTCTGAAGCTATAAACTCCAACAGGATACTGGTAAAAATAATATCCGATGCACTGGAAAAGAACAAAATCAGCAAAGGGGCTGTTCAGCTGATAGAAACAAGAAGTGATGTGGCTGAAATGATGAAACTAAATCAAGATATAAACCTAATAATCCCAAGAGGAAGCAGCTCTTTTGTCAAATACGTTCAAGATAATACCTCAATACCCGTCTTAGGGCATTCTGAAGGAATCTGCCATGTTTATGTTGATGATGATGCTGAAATCAAAAAAGCAATCAATATATGCTTTGACGCAAAGTGCCAGTATCCTGCAGTATGCAATGCGATGGAAACAATGCTTGTTCATAAAAACATAGCCAAAAAGTTCCTTCCATTGATGATTGAAAAATTCAGGAAAGCAAATGTTGAATTAAGGGGGGATGAAAAGACGAGAAGTATCGATAAGGGTCTTGATAAGGCAAAAGAAAAAGACTGGTCAACTGAATACAATGATGTAGTGCTGTCAATAAAAGTAGTGGATAACCTAGATGAAGCAATAAACCACATAAATAAATACGGCTCAAAGCACACTGATGCAATAGTAACCGAAAACAAGAAGAGTGCAGAAACTTTCATGAACCTTGTCGACTCCGCCTCGGTCATGTGGAACGCATCGACAAGGTTTGCAGATGGATATAGATACGGCAAAGGGGCTGAAGTCGGAATAAGCACCTCTAAAATCCATGCAAGAGGGCCTGTTGGCTTGGAAGGGCTTGTGATTTACAAATACAAGCTGGTTGGAAAATGGCATGTTGTCGAAGATTATGCCGGAAAGAGCGCAAAGAAGTTCAAGCACAGGATAATTAAGAAAGTTTTTTAATGGCTTTGATTATTATTTTATAGAATTTTAAATTTATTTAATCGTTATTGAAATGCGCCCATTGTAAAGCGCAGGAATAACAAAACAGTTAAGTGCTTGGCAACAATCAGGATATTAGAAAATTATAAGTTAAAATTTTAAACCTGTTCGCTGCGCTCACAATATTCAGTGCTCGGGCTTCGCTCGGTTGCCAGTCGCTTCGCCCTCGCCTATAAATAATCAAAAATTTGAAACAAAAATGAGAAACATTAAAGCAAATAGAATTGTCGTTAAAGTCGGCACAAACACTTTAACCAATGATGTTGGAATGCTGGACCTGAAGTTCATGCAGAGCCTTTGCTACCAGATATCTGAAATGAAAAAAATGAATAAGGAGGTAATTCTAGTAACATCCGGAGCAATAGGAGCTGGAATGAAAGAGCTAAACCTGAAAGAAAAGCCTAAAGATGTCATCATGAAGCAAGTCTGCGCAGGCGTTGGCCAGAATATTCTTATGTATAATTACTATTCCGTATTTGCAAGGCATGGCATAAAAGTAGCGCAAATACTGCTCAAATATGGCGACTTTACTAATGTAAAAACTTTCACGAACCTCAAGAACAGCATAAACAAGCTGCTTGAACTCGGAGTCGTGCCAATCATTAATGAAAACGACCCGATTTCTATTGATGAGATAGGCCCCTCTTTCGGGGACAATGATAACCTGTCAGCTTTGATTGCCACAAGGCTTAAAGCAGACCTTTTGATTATCCTGACCGATGTCGATGGATTGTATGACAAGGATCCAAAAGACAAAAATGCTGTCCTGATAAAAGAAGTGAAATCTGTAACAAAAGATATTGAAAGAATGGCAGGAAAGCCGAGCAAGCTTGGGATAGGGGGAATGCAGTCAAAAATCAAGGCTGCAAAAATGGCGACAAAATCAGGTGTTAATGCTGTGATTGCCAATGGCAGGATGCAAAACGTGATTATTAGTGTGATTAACGGCAATGAGGCAGGTACGGTATTCCATTCAAAAAAAATAAATAGCTAGATTATGCCTATTTAAATTAAAAGAGGTGTTTTAATGGAAATAAAATTATGGAAGAAGCCTAAGAACTGCACCATAGTAGAGGGCTTTCCCGGATTCGGATTGGTAGGAACTATCGCATCAGAATTCCTGATAGACCACTTAAAAACAGAGCAGATTGGCAAGATTATTTTTAACGACATGCCTGCGATGGTTGCCATACACGAGAACAAGCTTGTCGAGCCTTTGGGAATATTTTATAATTCAAAATACAATATCGTAATTCTTCACGCAATAACCGCTGCAACAAGATTTGAATGGGAGATGGCAGGCATAATAAGCAAGCTTGCATCAGACTTAAAGGCAAAGGAAATCATATGCCTGGAAGGTGTAGGCTCAGGGCAGGAAAGCGAGGGTTCAAGGGTATTTTATTACTCCAACAATGAAAAGAATGCAAAATTATTTGAAAAAACGGGATTGGGCCCATTAAAGGAAGGAATAATTATTGGAGTTACTGGCGCTGTACTTCTAAGAGTTGAAAAATTCCCTGTAAGCTGCCTATTTGCAGAGACGCATTCCAACCTGCCTGACAGCAAGGCTGCTGCTATGATAATTGAAGCTCTTGACAAATATCTTGGGATGGATGTTGAGTACAAGCCGCTGCTTGAGCAGGCCCAGAAATTCGAGGAAAAGCTGAAGATGCTTATGCAGAAAGGCCAGGAAGCGCAGGAGATAAGCGACAAGAAGAAGCTGAGCTATTTTGGGTGAAAAGTTTTTTAAAGTAATAATATTTTCTCCGCTTCATGGTGAAAACTAAGCCATCCACTTCGCTTGCCTATCCAATGGATATCGATTATTCTGCGCATCTAATTAGAATGATAAACTCCCCAAGACGATCTTATCAAATACCGGGACTGCCATTAGATGGTATGTTGATAACTGGCGCTATAAATAAAGAACAACTTTATCAGATTACTCCAGGAATACAAAAAGCATTAGCCCAATATGTTCCTAATAGTATGAATTTCCCGTTTGTAGGGTTGGTTCAACATTATCTGCATTTGGCATTAAGAGAAATGGGAAAGGGCGCCAAGAATAGATTGATGCAGGAGGATAACCTTACTGAAGAAGGCAGAGGTTATATGGCAGCTATGGGATTCCCCACAGACGATGTGCCTTTGCTAAAACAAGAACATCAGGGAAGGTTAAAAAATGACCTGATAACATCAGTAAATTTAGCATTTGAAATGTTAAAAACTGCGCCCAGTAAGGGGACAAAACGGAATTCAAATAAGTCAAAAAAATAGTAATCTTGAAGGATGGTTAATAAAATTTATTGAATATAGAAATATACTTTTTTACGATATTTTTATGCAACTCGTTTGCTTTCCTGCCGTTCTTGAGCATAAAATTGATAAATTCAAACGCAACGTCGTGCAGCCCGTTCCTTGCAGGCCGGAAATCAAGTTCTTCTTTAATGCTTGAGCCTAGATTTGCAATATCGTGTTTTCTGATTGTGTTTGCCCACACGATAGAGAAAGCAAAAGCTTTTGCCTCCTCGTCATGCTTATTAGGGCAAAGTTTCCGTGAGGACGTGGCCTATTTCGTGGCCTAGGGCTATCAGCAGCTCGTCTAGCTCAGTTTCCTTAACAAAAACCTTTTTGTATTTGCCATTAATAGAGAAGCCGACTATTCCGCTGATCCAGGAACCAAATCTTGAGTGGGCAGCTTTAAATTCATTATTGGGGAGGATGTTTATTGATATGTTTTCAGGCAGATCTTCATTCATCATAAGCCTGAAGGTTTCTTCTGCAATAGATTTTATTTCATTAATGTCGACGGCAAATCGTGATTTTGGGCGCGATGGATTCAGAAAAGCCTGAGACGTGAATGAATGCGGCTCAGCGTAGTTTGGAGAGTATTTTTCTTTGTTTTTGTATCCGGTAAGATCATCCAATGAATCAGATTTAACATTATAATGCGGAAGTCTCACTATTCTGTTTTGGCTGAAGCTATAATTGCCAATATCTGTATTCCTAGACAAATAACTTAGCTGTGAGTATGGAATATCTGTGTTATAGCCACTTACTATATACTCCAAACCTCTTGAATAGTCCATTTTCAAGCTAAACCTCACTTTCAGGTTAAAGTTCCAGAATTTATATGCTTTTGGAAGATTAGTTAGAGCGCCTAAAAGCTTCAAATTCTCTACTTATACTGGCCGCAATATTCAAATTTATGCCAAAATCCATAGTGCCTAACCAATACAATGGCAAGTCTCACTTTTAGTGAAGTGGTTAAGGATTATCAGCTGGATTAAACGGTAAACATCAAAAAAGGCCAGTTTACCCAGATTTTGCTCATTCACTTGAGGCATAGGTGTTTTGAATTCTAAAGCCACACCCTATACCTAAAACTAACCCGTAGAAAAGCTGCTAAACTGGTGGCATGCTTTTAGGGTTTTTATGGTATTTGCTCACCCATTGACCAGTCTGACAATCTTCGCTTTGTTAACTATTTAATCTTCTTTTAGCCCCTTGTTTACTTTTGTCTTCTTAGGGAATATATTTTTCGTTTTTACAATAGCTTTGAATGTTTTCTTTCTCACTTCCCACTATATGAACTCTCACTTTTTACCTATCAACTACTCTTTTTTAGATTTATTTTCAATATAGAATAAATATTTACTCATTAAATATCTTGCCTGTTACAATGTTTGTAATATGGATTTAAAAACATATTAATTTTAAATATTATTTTATAACACTAAGTAATTGGTATAATTATTTTAACATAGAGTTTATAATATAGCAAGTATAGTATATTTTATAGACTAAAAAATACAAGAAATAATTAAAATATATAATAATTTATTATTATGAAATTTCAGCAAAAAGCTTAAATTCTTGCGAAAAATTTATTAAAAAATGAGAAAAATTTTAGCAATTTTTTTATTTATTTTCTTAATCAGCTGCGCGAAAAATTTGAATCTAATTTCAATAGATAACGGGAAAAATTTAATTAAAATAAATGTTGAAATAGCCGACGACAACAATGAGCGTGAAAAGGGACTGATGCTGCGCGAAAGCCTTGATGAAAATTCAGGAATGCTTTTTGTTTTTGAAAAAGAAGAACCTCAAACTTTCTGGATGAAAAATACCTTGATTTCTTTAGACATTATTTTCATAGATAAAAACAATAAAATCATTGGAATTGAAAAGGCAGAGCCATGCAAGCAAGATCCATGTGCCTTGTACCGGTCTTCAGGGCCTGCTAAATATATTTTGGAGGTAAATGCCGGATTTAGCGCTAAAAATAAAATCAGTGTAGGCGACAAAGTCATATTAAATCAATAAATATATAAACGACCGGCCAATCAAAAATGATAAAATGACTGAAGTAATGTGCAAGAAGTGCGCTGAAAAGATGCACAAGAAAGGTATTATACAGAGCGGTAATTCAAAATACGAGCTTTACAAGTGCAATGAGTGCGGCGGAGAAGAGATGAAAGCGATTGGGGTTAACCCGACTTATCATAGGTAAATAAAACATTCAAAACTTCTTCTGAACCTGAAAGTATTAATGCCCGAAGGGTTTTAAACTTTTTTGCCACCCAAGAACGTTCTCGGCGTACATTTGGCAAAACTCGACAGAAAGGTATTTAAAGAAGTTAGTCTTTAAAATCATTAAAATGGCAAAAGAAACAATAACGATACCTAAAGAAGAATATGAACTTTTAGTTAAATGCAAGCATATCATTGAGTCTGACTTCGAAGAAAAATTCTCTGAGCAATTTATCAAGGAAATCAAAGAAAGTGAAGAAGCTTACAAGAGAGGAGATTTTGTAAGAGTTCAGAGTTCTGAAGAAAGAAGGAAACTTTTTGATTCTTTGTAATAAAAATGGCTTATAAGGAAATATCAACTAAACCTTTCTTAAATGATGTTAAAGATATCAAGAAAGATAAAATTCTGCTGGAGAGACTGCACAAAAAGATTGACGAAATTTTGGACAATCCAGAGCATTATCCTATCAAAAAGTATGAGTTGAAAGGTAAAAGGGCTGCCCATGTTGGTTCTTTTGTTGTTGTATTTGAAATCGAAGGTAATGACGTAATATTTCTGAAGTTTAAGCATCACGACTATGCTTATGATTAGAGTTTTGCCAAATGTTTGTATAAAATCTCATTTTATGCGAAGCTGAGAAGAGAAACCCCATTTTCGAGTGTAGAATCGTTAGGGCTTAGACGAACTTTTAATTTGTATGATAATTTTTTGAATATTTTATACAAGGATTTGGGCAAGGACCCCACCCACCAGAACCACATTCAGGAATTGCTGCACAATGGAATTCTACAACACTTAAATCTGGAAATAATACTATATTGCAACCTCCACAATTTAAATAAACATCCCAATAATGGACAACATATTTATTAACAGAAAAATTTGATATATCTGTTATGGATGTGCAAGGAGTACATCCTGAGCGTTCAAAAGTATGTTTTTCAATCCATTCCTTTGCAAAATTAATTACATCCAATTTATTTAAAAGAGGTGTATTATATCTATATTTTAAGATTTTTCCGATAGTAGGGTTACTTATGTTGCCAACTATCTCGACTTGTTCTCCGCTTAAGTTGTAGTCGTTGTAGCTTACAAGCACTTTTGCCGCTTTTCTGGTATCTTCATCACCATAACCAGCAATAATTAACTGAGTTTTATTCCATTTGTTGTATAATATAATCTTTCCAAATCCTTCCTCAAATCCGTTAGCACATTCTGGCCAAGTTTTAGGTAAATCCATAATTTGTGCTGTGATTTTGTTGGCACAAGGACCACCAACAGATATAATATTTTCCTCTTTTAACGATTCTCTAGAATCAATTTCTGTAGCTAATTTCATTGGAGAGCTACCAATTCTACGCTCGCATTCAACCCAACCTTGGCATGGTTTTGTTGCATTCTCGAATTTACTTAAAATTTTCAGAGTATCACTTGCTGCAATTACATCTTCAGCTTTGGCTACTTCCCCAATTACAATAAGAGAGTTGTATCTTCCTTCAAATACATATGGCTCAGGAAAATTGCTTAAATCATAAGCCGCTATACTTGGAAGTAAAACAATAAACAAAGTTAAAATCAACAATTTCTTTGACATAAGTTAGAACAATTCAAAATCATATAAAAACATTCCGCATTAGTTAGATGGGGTGGGTGGTGGGGAGAGTGGCGGCGGGTCGATTGATTTTGTTTTATTTACGTTATTGGATTTTCAAGTAATGAAATCAAGATTTATCAAAAAACTCCAACTTTCAATCAAATCATCTGGGTAAATTCTCGAAAATGGGGTTTTGTATGGTGTAATTGATTATTTTCATACGTAAAATGGAAGAGGTGGCAAAAAAGTTCATCTAATATGTATTATAAGAAGTTAGTAAAATTTCTAAAAACGAACATTTATATATTTCCTTTGCTGCGAAAATGTCATGGTTATAAAAAATATAATAAAATACCCTAATCCCAACCCGAATGGAAGATTTCTAATTGATTGCCCGGGGTGCAAAGAAAGAAAAGAATATCATGCAAAAGGGCATTGCTACAAGTGCTATAAGAAATTAGTTTGGAAAAGTAAAGAAATAAAGTGCAAAAGTTGTGGAAGGATAAGGCCACATAAAGCATTTGGGTTATGTGCCGGATGCCATGTTAGATTGCATCACTATGACTTAACCAAAAGTTACAATACAAGAAAGATGCATAATATTTCTCTCGATAAACTAAGGGAAATCACAAAAACATGCGCATCTTGTGATTTTGACAAGCTTGTGACATTACATCATTTAGATGGGAATAAAAAAAATAACGATGATAAAAACCTTATTGGCTTATGCCCAAATTGTCATAAAATGATACACACTTATCAGTATTGTGAAGAGGTTAAAGAAAGACTTAAACAGAAAGGTTACGACACTGAAAAGATCCATCCCACAAACTATGTTAAAAGGTGAAAAAATGTTTGAAGAACTTGAAACAGAGCTCAAGATTAGAGGTTTCAGCAAGCGGACTGTTGAATCTTATCTTTACCATAATAAGAAATTTCATGAGTTTACCAAAAAAGACCCAGCCAATATTGATGAGCGTGATGCAAAGAAGTACATTGCCTATTTGATGTCAGAGCGCAAATACAAGCCCAGGAGCCTAAATCTCGCCTTAAGCGCTGTGAAGTTCTTCTTCAATGAAATAATCAAAAATAGCGCATTTAATGCGGTTAAGAGCCCAAAAACCGGGAGAAATATTCCAACTGTCCTGACAAAGAATGAGATAAAGCAAATTCTGGCGGCAACTCAAAATCCAAAGCACAGGCTTCTGATAGAGTTCATGTACTCTGCTGGTTTACGTGTAAGCGAATGTGTCAGCATGAAATTAGATGATCTTGACTTTAATGAGAAGGTTGGGAAGGTCAAGCATGGCAAAGGCAATAAAGAAAGGTATATCATCTTATCTGATATCTTGATTCATCATCTTAAAGAGTACATCAAAGGGAAGAAAGATGAAAGCCCTTACATTTTTTCAGTCAGCGGCAGGCCAATTACGACAAGACAGGCCCAAAAGGTAGTAAGTGAATCTGCAAACAAAGCCGGCATAAAGAAAAGAGTGTTCTGCCACGCCCTGAGAAGCAGTTTTGCAACCCATCTGCTTGAGGAAGGGACAGATATCAGGATTATCCAGGAACTTCTAGGCCATTCGGACCTTTCAACAACTCAGATTTACACAAAAGTTTCAACGCAGCAAATAAAAAAAGTCAAGAGCCCATTTGATTCAATGTGAATCTTCTGCGTACAGCCTTGGCTCAGGCGTAATTCTGTCGAAAATCTCAATTACCCAATAGTACAGCGGGAAAAACAGGGCAATTGCAGCCAATGTGTACAGATTAAGCTTTATAACATTATAAACAACCGGCGTGAACATTATCAAAATGTAAGTCACCCATCTTATCTTCCCGAGATAGAATACAATCGTCTTTATCCTGATTCCCGCAGCTATCACAAAGATGCCGTATCCCAGCACAACAACTGCAACCAAAAGCTTTAATGCCAGGCCAAGTTTTGACGTCACTATTCCTTCTTCATACAGCCTAAAAGTGTACCTGAACCAGTCAATGCTTGCAAGTATCGCGATTGCGCCGTTGCTGACCGCATTTCCAAATGAAGTTCCATATTTTTCCTGAAAAAACTCAGTAAAAAACCAGTTGATCCATACAGGAACTAGTATCCAGAACATCTCGGGCTCCTTAAAAGGCGCTATGAATATAGAAAGCCAATATACAAAAATATGCCAAAATGCAAGAAGCCCTGACAATAAAATTCCAACTAAGCTGATGATTTCACCTCTTTGATAATTCAACTATGAACAAGGTTATATAAAAATCTACTGGAAAAGAAAAAGTATAAATTACTAACTAAATCCTATTTGATTGAAACTTTTAATCAAAAATAAAAAGTTCTAAAAACCAAATTCAGCCAAACTCAATTGCAGTATATTCTCTTTTGTCTGCAATGTCTTGAACTCCGGCTCTATCCTCAGATAAGGCCTTGAATTGACATACCTCTTCAGTATTGGAACTCCTTTCTCAATCAGAGAAGTCACGTAGTTGCCGGCCAATTGCTCCGATATGTGCAGCCTTTGGGCAATATCTGAATAAGTGATGCTTCCCTGCTCTTCTTCAAGAGTGTATATAACAAGAAATACATCCTGCTCCCTCCTGTTGAGGCGCTTCACATCAAATTCATTTTTTCTCTCAAACGCATAGCTGTTGTTGGCTTCAAGAAACAGCTGCATTTGTTCAACCCTTTCGCTTAGTTTTTCGAGCTTGTTGCCTATCTCACAAATGTACTCATAATTTGAAGATATCTCATTTGTATTTTCATTTATAGCCTGCAGATGGTCCTCAAATTCGTGCCTTATCCTTGTAAATTCGGCTTTGGGCGTTTTGCTAATCCTGTTGGTTTTTATATTACTTACTCTAGAAAATATTTTTCTTAAAATAACAATCACCCCACAGAAAAATTGCTAAGACCCCGGTTTATATAGCTTTCGATTTTGTCATTTTTTACATGTGCTTTGACGCTTTGTAGAGGTATGATTTTTCCTTTCCCTGCTTGACCACACCTATCTCTTCCGACTGCTCAATCTCTTCAAGGAGCCTGTAAAATGAGCTTTTTGAGCAAAAGCTTTGCTCGTCAACTACTATTTCCTTCAGCTGAAGGGCCGAGACTTTTTCATATTTTTTGATGTAAGAAAGAATGATCCCTTTTACATATTCCTTTGAGTTCTTAGTTATGCGCCTGATTATTTTTTCCTTTATTGATGCCTTCTTTTGCTCCAGCTTTTCCAGCCTTTTTTCAATGCTTGACATGCCAATAATTTGGCTTTCCATCCTTACCTGAGGTTGGGCGACTGGAGGTTGGAAAAATATTTTCTCTGAATCCCCTGCCCTAGACAGCTCATCAACTCTGAGATTAAGCTCATTTATCTTCTTCATCATGCCCTCAAATGAATAATAATCATCTATAATTTTTCTTATATCTTCCCTGGTTTTGGGCACGTAAGAAAGTTCAAGCTGAATCTTGCCGATAATTTGCTCCTGCTCTAGGTTTTTCCTGTAAAAATAATTGAGCCACTGAAAAATATTTGCTGTATCTTTTTTGACATTTGCAAAAGATTTCTTAAGTATCTCATTCATCTGCTCCATTTTCTGATTCTTTATTTCTGTCTTTTTCCAAAGCATAATCTTCCAATTAAATTCAAATTATTTAAATCTTTTCATTTCTGGGAATATCATGGGATTATCATAGGACTTATTTGGGATTGTTTGACGTCGAGAAATAATATAAAATAGGACTATTATGGGATTATATTGGGAATGTAATAAGACTATGCCGGGAATGATAAAATGAATATTGTTATTTTAAATAAGAATAAAAAAAATTGCCAATAGTGTTTGGCTGAAAAATAAAAAATGCACAGGAAATGATTAAAAAATTAGGCCAGATTTTTAAGGCATATTTGGATGTTACTGGCAGCATGTTTAGGGGATTTTAGCAAAATAAATAAGGGAGTCCATTAATGCATATTTACTCATGAAAAGTGAGCCTAAACAGGTTAAGTAAGGAGAGTTAGAAGTGTTTACTAAATTTATTTGTAATATTGAAAATATTAAATTAATGGAGGGTTACTCGTAAGAAGTGAGAGTTAAAAATGGAGGAAATAAACTCTAAATCAAGGCTTGCTATGGTGCTATCCGGCCTAAAAGGGTTTGATGAGCCAAAAGTGAGGGAGGAGCAGTATATCACGGACAGCGAGGTGGCTGCAGCAGTGCTCTGGAATGCCAACTTATTAGGGGATATAAGGGGGAAGATTATTCTAGATTTGGGGTGCGGGACTGGTATTTTGGGCGTAGGGGTCCTACTATCAGGGGCAAAGGCAGTTTATTTTGTAGATTCAGATAATAATGCTCTGGAAATAGCCAAAAAGAACATTTCAAAGGTGAAAAGTGAGGGTTACGAGCTTGGAAAGGCAATCTTTAGATGTGCCAAGGTGGAAGATTTAGAAAAAGGGTTTGGGAGGGGTATACATGCAGTTATCCAAAACCCGCCTTTCGGCACAAAGGTGAGGCATAATGATATGGTGTTCCTTGAAAAAGCGCTTGATACAGCCAAGGTAGTATACTCTTTCCATAAAAGTGAGAGTAAGGGGTTTTTAGAGGCGTTTTCATCCAAAAAAATGGCAAAAATAACCCATGTATGGAATTTCAGGTTTCCTTTAAAAGCAACTCTTGCATTCCACCGACGTCAAATTCACCGAATTGATGTAAGCTGCTTTAGATTTGAAATTGGGAGGGAATAAATTTCCCGACGACAATTTAAAAACTGAATTGTTTCCCAAAATCATCAAAAGATTTTTAAATAGGCTTGATGTTCTTTTAAATATTAAAATGGAAATAAAAATTCTCGACGACAAAAAAAACAAATTGATACTGGAAGTCAAAGGCGTAGACCATACTTTGTGCAATTCATTGAAATCTGAGCTTTGGACTGACAAGCATGTAAAAATTGCCACTTACAGCATCAGGCACCCCCAGATAAGCATACCGCAGATAATAGTTGAAACTGACGGCGAGGAAACTCCGAAAATGGCCCTTATAAATGCTGTCCAGAGGGTGCAAAAAGAAAATTCTAAATTCGCCAAAGAGTTTCTGAAAGAAGTAAGGTAATTGATAGTGAATTGTGATTCTTTATATATGAAAATAATTCTAAACTGCCATCAAAAAGCTTATAAATTCATAGTGCCTAACTGGATTAATGGTGTTCTTTCGTGTCAAGAAAATCAAAGGCAATGACTATGCCTACCTTGTTGAAAATGAGTGGAAGAGAAAGAGCAGCAAGCAAAAAGTTAAAGGTTATTTGGGAAGGGGGTTTAAGTTTAATTTGGTTAATGACGATAGTTTTTCCAGCTTTAAGAAAATCGGCAATATGGAAAATTACGTCAAAGAAAAAAAGCAAAATGAAATTATTTTTGATTTGATTGAATGGGAATTATTCAAAAATGGGGTAAATAAGGAAGAATTTCAGGTAGACTTAAGCAGTCACAAAGTCCAGAAAAATAAAAAAGATGTTGTGCTTTTGATTAATGACGGGTTTATGTGCGGCCTCACTTTAAAGAACCTATTTAATTTCAAGCCCTCTGGTGACGAGCAAGATGACGGCTTTTTGCTTGCAAGAGCTTTTGTGGAAACCGGAATTAAAATTCCGCAGGAAATTTTTATCGGCCTTTTTGGAAAGTTATATATAAGGCAAGAGGGGCAGTTTTGAGATGGCCAAATTTCTGGGGATTATATTAATTGCGAGCAGCATTTTATCATTGATTGCGGGAGCTTATATTGATGCTGAATACGGAAATAACTCCAGAATCACAGGAAACGCAATAACAAACATATTGATCCAGCCCCCTATTCCAATGGGCTTATTTGATTACGTTTCCGGCGCTGCCTTCTCATATTCAATAATAAGCTTCATTGTCGGAAGCGTTTTCTTGTTTAAGATATCGTAAATTGCGGTAATTAGTCTAATAAATAGCCGCAATTTACGAGATAGACAATTGCGTGTAAATATAACAAATCAACGCAATTGTCTATATGATTCAAAATCTATATAAATCTAAGGCTGTTACTGTTGTTATGGCTTCTAAAGTACCTTACCATGTCGCTATAATCCTGGACGGGAACAGGCGCTATGCCAGAAAACTTGGCTTGCAGCCATGGAAAGGCCATGAGTTCGGCATTAAGAAGCTTGAAGAGCTTTTTGAGTGGTGCCTTGAGCTCGGAATCGGGAAATTGACGCTTTATTCGTTCTCAACAGAGAATTTCAGCAGGAACAAGGAAGAAATTGATTTTCTTTTCGGGCTTTTCAAGAAAAAGTTTGAGCAAATCAAGGACGATGAAGAAAGCGCCAAAAAGGGAGTCAGGTTCAATGTTATAGGGAGAATTGAAATGTTTCCTGAAGATATTAAAAAAATGATGATGGAAGCTGTTGAAAAATCAAAAAACAATGGCAAGCTTATTGTGAACTTCGCACTTGCTTACGGAGGCAGGCAGGAAATCACTGATGCCGCAAAGAAGATAGTTAAGGCTGCTTTTGAAGGAAAAATAAATCCCGATGATGTTGATGAGGAATTAGTAAGGGACAGCCTTTACCTAAAAGATGAGCCTGACATCGTCATAAGGCCAGGGGGAGAAAAAAGAATTTCCAATTTCCTGCTTTGGCAAAGCGCGTATTCAGAATGGTTTTTCATCAATAAATTTTGGCCTGAGTTTGAAAAGCAAGACCTTATAGATATCCTAAAAGAGTTTAATGTAAGGGAAAGAAGGTTTGGAAGGTAAATATGTATGTGCATAGCATCATAAGGTCAAAATTCAATCATGTTTAATTCATCGACGAGCGTTGCGAGGGGATGCTCCCTACGGGAACGCAGCTCAATCATCCTTCCCGTCTAGAATTTTGAAGATGCTATGCGCATACGTAAATACCAAAACTATAAGAATAAGCAAGTTGAAAAAAATCAGGTTCTGAAAAAATTCAAGGGTGTTTTAGTGGATCAATATGAAGAATTTGACATTGCAGTAAAGAAGGCTGCTGAGGAATTCGGGAAGATTGACAAGAAAGAAGTCATCAGGGTAGTCAGCCATTTGGATGCTGACGGAATAAGCGCATGCTCATTAATGCTAAAACTACTTAACATCGACAACAGGAAATATTCTGTTTCTACAGTACAGCAATTGAACCCTGCAGTTCTTGAGCAGCTTGCTTTGGAGCCGTATAATTACTTTATATTTACAGATATAGGGTCCGGGGCCATAAATGAAATAAAAACAATCCTCAAAGGCAAGAAAGTGTTCATTTTAGACCATCATAGTTTTGAGGAAACAAAAGAACTTGATAATATTGTATTGGTAAACCCGCACACATGCGGAATAGATGGAGGAAAAGAGATTAGCGGAGCAGGCGTAGTTTTCAGGTTTGTGTGCGCAGTGGATAAAAACATGGAAGAATTTGCGCATATCGCCATTATAGGCGCAATAGGGGATTTGCAGGAACAAAATGGCTTTTTGAGGCTGAACCGGGAAATCCTAAAGATAGCTGTTGAAAAAAACAAAATAAAGGTAATGAAAGGATTGAGAATCTTTGGTTCACAGACTAAACCTCTCCATAAAGCGCTTGAATACTGCACAGATCCTTTTATTCCGGGTGTAAGCGGAAGCGAAAGCGGGGCAATTCAGTTTCTCAACCAAATCGGAATAGACCCTAAAAACGGCTCTGGGTGGAAGAAAATAGTCCATCTTGATGATGATGAGATGAAGAAACTTGTTACCGGAATAATAATGAAAAGGCTTAATGAAGCAAAGCCGGATGATGTGCTTGGAGACATCTATATCCTGCCGCATGAGGAGGAAGAAAGCCCTACAAGAGATGCCAAGGAATTTGCGACGCTGCTGAATGCCTGCGGCAGGCTCGGAAGGGCTTCTTTGGGGATTGGCGCGTGCCTGGGTGACAAGAAAATAAAGCAGCAGGCAATACGAAGCCTGGGAGATTACAAAAAAGAGATTGTAAGCGCATTGAACTGGTACCATGAAAACAAGTTCACAGACGATGTTTTCTGGGGAAGCGGCTTTGTAATAATCAATGCAAGGGACAAGGTCATGTCAACTATGATAGGGACTTTGGCTTCAATCCTGTCAAAATCAAATGTCATGACAAACAACACTTTCATTCTTTCAATGGCGCAGGCTGTTGAAGGAAACACAAAAATTTCACTCAGGACAACGAATAATTTGGATGGGCGCCTTGATCTTAGGAATATAATTGGAGAAATCATAAACGGGATTGGAAACTCAGAAGCAGGAGGACATCAGAATGCCGCAGGGGCCGTGATTCCAACTGACAAGGAAAATGCTTTCATAAATTCTGCAAAAGAGGTTCTTGGAAAATTTGCGATGGAAGAGAGAATAAGCTGAATTGGTTTTGGAATATTTGTTATCTCATCTGACAATTGTATGGTTTTCTGATAGGCTTCCAAGTCCCTGTTATTATATTTTTTATTTGTAATAATGCTTTAGCCAAGTCCAGCTCGTTCTTTGCCATTTCTATGTATAAAACTTCTTTATGGTGAGAATCCATTCTTATGCGCCTCTTTTATGAGCCGGTAATAAATATCCGCATTTTCTGATTCCGTATGAGGTGTTTACTACTGCTGACTTGGTTCCTGTGGCTGAGAAGTTTCCAACTATGGTTAGGGTGGATGCGGGTGCCGTAGTTCCGATGCCGACGTTGCCGGATTTTAATAGTAGTAACGATTGTCTCCTATTGTCCCCTTTTACCAACGATAACGCTGCCGGGGTTGACTGATTATTATAACCCATATTTAATCCTTAATGAATATAATCTTTTCTTGAACATTTCATAAGATTTATCATGGGGTCCTATAGTAAGGAGCCAAATAGTCTTTCCTTGGATAAAATAAACAAGCCTAATATTTTCTGTTATTGGCTCCCTGTAACAGTTTAAGCCGCCGCTAAGATGCTTTTGCCTCAATGGATTCTCTTTTAGTTTATTCTTTTTCTTGTAGAAAATTTCAAGTTCCTTTGTACCAAGATTGTCTAAGTCCTTAAAGAAATCAGGATGCTCCTTTATTTCCCATTCAACCAATTTTTACTCCTCTCTTTTTAAGATAATTATCTAATTCTTCTTCCGTTCTGCTTTTTATTCTGCCTGTTATAATATCGCCAATTCTCTTTTTGGCTATTTCATCTTGAGATAATGCTTGTTCAACTTCATTAATCAATACTTCTGCCGTACTGATTATTTTATTGAAATCTGACTTTCTTACTTGAATCGTTTCCATTTCACTATCACCACCATCTAAAATTATCTTCAACTATTTATAATTTGCTTTTTAGTTTGTTTTGAGGGGCAGTTTGGGCAGGCTATTTTATTGATTTCCGGCTGCATGAAAAGAGGCTGGCTTTGTTTTATTTAATGCTTATGATTTATAGGCAAGGACATTAATTTTCGTATAATAATTATCCTTGCCTATATAAGCGGACTTTAACAATTATTACGAATATTAAAGTCAGCCCCTATAGCAACACGATTTTACTAAGAAAGCAACACAATATTACTAGTAATTCGTGTAGTGCCAAGTGACATATGTCACTAGGGAAGCTTTTGTCAAAAAAGATTATCAAAAGCATGATAAATATCAGCAGGAGTCTTGTTATCAAGACTGCTGTGTGGCCTGAAGTGATTGTATCTCAGCCTAAACAATTCTA
>ORJL010507939.1_pt1 | contig 58724 bp, 60 predicted proteins | sample 1779941 | NCBI WGS metagenome assembly ORJL01 (sample SAMEA104232317, study PRJEB22302) | groundwater metagenome | biome: forest; feature: aquifer; material: groundwater | place: USA | collected 2011-08-07 | depth 5.8 m | reverse complement strand
TGGAGCGCGAACGGGGCATTACCATTAAGGCCTCTGCCGTGCGCATCAATTACACATCTGACGACGGGAAAGATTATGTTTTAAACTTAATCGATACTCCCGGGCATGTGGATTTTACCTATGAGGTTGAGAAATCATTAAAGGCCTGCGAAGGCGCGCTTTTGGTGGTTGACGCCTCGCAGGGCGTTGAGTCGCAAACCGTCGCGAATTTCCATCTGGCGGTTCACAATAACCTTGAAATCCTTCCTTTGATTAACAAAATCGACATCGCCGGCATTGATATTGACAACGTCAAAAAAGAACTGACGGAAATCTTTGGTTTCAAAGAAAAAGACATCCTTCTGGCTTCCGCCAAAGAAGGGATCGGCATCAAAGAAGTTTTGGAAAAGATCATTACCTTCATTCCCTCACCGGATGGCAACGGCGAGGCTCCGTTGCAGGCTTTAATTTTTGATATGAAGTTTGATATTTATAAAGGGATCATCATCTATGTGCGTATTATGAATGGATTGCTCAAGCCGCAGATGCGCATTAGGATGATGCACGCCCAAAAGGAATTTACCGTCGAGGAAGTCGGAGTTTTTAAGCCGGAAGGCGTCAAGGCGGATGAGCTTTCAACGGGCGAGGTCGGATACTTCACGTGTAATATCCGAGACCCGCAACTTGTTAAGGTAGGAGACACGATTACAGAAGCACAGCGGCCGACCGAAAAGCCGCTGGAGGGCTACCGGCAGCTTAAGCCGCTTGTCTTTTGCGGCGTTTATCCGGTCAACGCGGCGGATTTTATGGCGCTTCGCGAAGCGATTGAAAAATTGAGGCTCAATGACCCCAGCTTTGTCCATGAACCGGAATCATCGCAGTCTTTTGGGCATGGTTTTCGCTGCGGATTTCTGGGCCTTTTGCACATGGAGATTGTTCAGGAAAGGTTGCAGCGGGAATACGACCTCAATTTGATTTTAACGACGCCCAATGTCAGCTACAGAGTTATCAAAAGAAACGATGAGGTCTTGGAAATTGAAAGCCCGACGGAACTTCCCAACGGCGCTGAAATCAAGCGCACCGAAGAGCCGTGCCTGGCCGTGTCGATCATTACCCCTATGTTTGCCATTGATAATGTGATGGAGCTGGCTAAAAAAAAGCGCGGGGTTTATCAAAAGAGTGAATACGTCTCTGACCGCATGAAGATTTTATTTGATATTCCTTTATCGGAGGTTATCGTTGATTTTAATGATATGGTGAAATCCGCCACCAAAGGCTATGGCTCCATTGATTATGAACTCAAAGGTTATATGCAGGCGGATATTACCAAGCTGGATATTTTGATTAACGATAAAATCTGCGACGCGTTCTCCTGTTTGGTGAATAAAGAAAGGGCCTACGATAAAGGAAGGGCGTTGGTTGAAAAGCTTAAAGAGTTGATTCCGCAGCAATTATTCGAGGTGCGTATTCAGGCGACGTATGACGGGCGTATTATTGCCAGCGCCAAGGTACGCTCCGTCGGAAAAAATGTCACCGCCAAATGTTACGGCGGAGACATCACCCGCAAGCGCAAACTTTGGGAAAAACAAAAGGAAGGAAAGAAGCGTTTAAAACAGGTTGGCCAAGTGGAGATTCCGCAGGAGGCATTTTTGGCGGCTTTAAAATTATGACAAATAAAAAAAATCAGAAGCAAAAATCGAATTTACAGGAATGGATTGAGTCCATTGTTGTTGCTGTTTTATTGGCGGTTGTCATCCGCGCCTTTGTTATTCAGGCCTTTAAAATACCGACGGGTTCCATGCGCATGACACTTTTGGAGGGGGACAGGATTTTGGTGGATAAATGGGCGTATGGGCCCAAAATCCCTTTGACCGATAAACGCCTGCCGGGGCTGGGAAAACCAAAGCGCGGCGATGTGGTTGTCTTTATGTATCCGGAGGACACCAAGCGGGATTTTATCAAACGCCTGATCGCCTTTGGCGGCGAGAGTGTTGAAATCAAGGACGGAGACATCTTTGTTGACGGCAAAGAAATTCTGGATGAACCCATAAAGAGCATTTATTATTATAACCGCGGTGATTATGGGCAAGAGGGAGAGGCGATTACGGTCCCTGAAAATTTCTACTTTGTTTTGGGGGACAATAGCGCCTCCAGCAGGGACAGCCGTTATTGGGGTTTTGTCCCGGAGGAATATCTCATCGGGCGGGCGGATGTGATTTATTGGCCGGTCATGAGAATGAGGATGATTAAGTAATGATGCTTTGGAAACGCGGGAAACGGGCGATTGTTTTCGCGGTTGTTCTTGTTGCGATGGGCGGTTGCGCGGCAACGGCGCACAAAAAAGATTCATCCGCCGCGCAACCGCCCGAAACACAAAAAGAAATCCAAACAGCCGTCGGGACAATCGTCAATACCGTCAGCGGCAAGCAAGTTTCCGTGCGCTATTGCCCTGTGTGCGGAAAACATTACAGCGCGAAACTTGGAGTATGCCCCAAGGATGATTCACCGCTTCGTGATGTTGCGCAGTAGGATGAGGGGGATAAAATGGGATTAAGTTTTGCCAATAAAGTAACGATCGGGCGAATTTTGGCTGTTCCATTTTTTATCGCGGCCATTCTTTATTATTCTCCCGAGCGGGAATATTTGCGCTCGGCTATTGTCGGCATTTTTCTGATTGCCGTTGTTTCTGACATTATCGACGGATATATTGCCCGCACGCGCCATCAAAAGACTAAGGCCGGCTCCATCCTTGACCCCTTGGCGGATAAGCTTCTTTTAATCAGCGCCTTTGTGTGCCTTTATCACGTCGGAAACGCTTTGGGCGCCGTTACCTTTCCTCTATGGGTTGTTTTAACCGTCATCAGCCGGGACGTTATTTTACTTTTAGGGGCCATGATTATTTATCTTGTGTGCGGCGATTTAGATATTCGGCCAAGCCGGTGGGGGAAGGCCACCACATTTTTTCAAATCCTCTGCGTGTTTGGCGTCCTTTTGCAAATCGGTTTTTCGCCGGTCGTCTGGTATCTTACGGTTGCCATCACGTTTTTTTCAGGTGTCGGGTATATCCGCGAGGGGATTAGGGTTTTAAATGCTGCTACTCAAAGCCATTCTTAGTTTGATTTTTTGTTATCTGATCGGATCAATTCCGTCCGCTTATATCGCCGGAAAGCTGTGCCGCGGAATTGATATCCGTCAATACGGCTCCGGAAATATCGGGGCCACAAATGTTTTTCGTGTTTTGGGAAAAGTTCCCGGCGTCATCGTTTTGCTCGCGGATGTCGCCAAAGGTTTTGTTGCCGTCGTTTTTGTGACGGGAATATTGCAATTAAATCAAATTACTTTCTATGTGCTTGCCGGATTGGCCGTTGTGTGCGGGCACAATTGGACCGTTTTCTTAAACTTTAAAGGCGGCAAAGGCATTGCGACAAGTCTGGGTGTTTTGATTGGGTTGACTGTTCAAATTGCCTCGATTCGCCCCGTTCTTTTGATTGTGCTGGCGCTTTGGCTGGCTGTTTTTCTTTCGAGTGGTTATGTATCTTTGTCTTCTCTCATAGCAACGGTTGCTCTGCCTTTTTTGATGGTTTTTCTTACCGCGTCTCTTGAGTTGACGATTTTAGGGATCATTTTCGCTGTTTTTGTGGTTGTCCGCCACCGCCCCAACATCCGCAGGCTTCTTTCGGGTGAAGAACACCGGTTTCACCTTTTTAAAAAACGTAAGTAATTTCTGCAACAATTCTGCCTCTGCTTTTTGGCTCCATTTTTTGCCTCTTTTACACGCCAAAAAAACTGCATCGCTTGAGAAATATTTTCAAATAATTTTTTACTTTTTGAACTCCTCGTTGCATCCAAATTTTAACTTTCTCGTCGAGAAATAGAGAATAATGATTTTAAGCAACCGTTTTCTTAAAATCACCCCCCAGCCCTTGCCCTGGGATTGGCCGATGCTATACTTCCAGTGAAAATAAAGGATAAAGGAAAATCATGAAATAAAACTTATTTCCGAAAAAGCTGACGCAAAGCCTATGGAATCCCCCACCAGCCACGGATGGAGGATAAGCCGGGTTACCGAAGAAATAAGCCTTAAAAAGCATATATTTGGTAATCCGGTTTTTTATTCGCTCGGTAGAAATCGTCGGCGAATAAAAAACCCCGGAGAGTAGGGCAAAATTCTTTTCAAGAATTTTGCCCGAGTTTACGAGCCGGGGTTAACAAAGGGTGATTCGCAAAGCATCAACACTGGAGTCTTTCAATGAACCGCATTGAATACACAGGAAAGGATGTGGGAACCATGCGGGAAGTATTGTATAAAAACCGAACCTCTGCCAAAAATAAGCGCCGGGTCTTTTTTGTCAGCGAAAAGTCTGAAAATGACGACACCCTGACGCACATCTACAGAATTTTTATTTACGCGGCAGGGGGGAAGGTGGAAAAAATTTCCGATGTGCCCGCGCCGACATTCTTTATTACCAAGCATCGCGATACCAAAACAAAGGAAGAAAAGTTTCTTTTTCGCGTCAAAGGGCTTTTTTACCTTGCCCAGGAAGGGCATTTGACTGCCATCCATTTCTGCCATTCCCTGCGGATTGATATTATCCGCAAGCCGGAAATTACCCTATTCTAATCTTATCCCTCGCGGATGTATGATTTTCCTGTTTTTAGCTAAAAAATCCCCGATGACAAGCTTTATTCGTTGACTGTAAAAACCTTTTATGATACTTTATGGCAAGATTTTATGACGATTAAAGAAAATATTTTACGACTGCAAGACGACATTTCCTTTGTTTGCAAACGCAACGGGCGGGACCCCAAAGAAGTCACCATTATCGGCGTCACCAAATATGCGGATATCCCCGCGATACAGGAAGCGGTGAATTGCGGGGTCGTCCATATCGCGGAAAACCGCGTTCAGGAAGCCAGGGAGAAATTTTTATCGCCTCAGTTCCCGAAAGAGAAACTGACACGCCACATGATCGGACACCTTCAGACCAACAAGGTCAAAGAGGCTTTGAAATTTTTTGATGTGATCCAATCGGTGGACAGCCTTAAGTTGGCTGAAGCGATTGACAGAAGCGCTTGGGAATTAAAGCGTAGTTTTGAGGTGTTGATTCAGGTCAATACATCCGGTGAAGCGCAGAAATCAGGAGTAGCTTACAGTGAAGCGATGGATTTGATTAAATCTGCGGTCGCTCTTAAAAATATTCGTGTTTCAGGCCTTATGACAATGGCGCCGCAGACAAAAGATAAGGGGGCGGTTCGCGATTGCTTTCGAAAAACGCGCGAGTTAAGAAATCAAATCAAGGCAGAGTTTTCAGACGCAAAAAATATTCAGATGAATTTTCTTTCGATGGGGATGTCTTCGGATTATGATATTGCGCTTGAGGAAGGTTCAAACATGGTTCGCATAGGAAGCTGTATATTCAAACATGAATAAGATCGGAATTATCGGCGGCGGGAACATGGGCGAGGCGATCTTATCCGGGTCGCTTAAGCGTTTTTTTATTTTAATAAATGAAAAAGATGCTGCGCGCCAGGAGTATCTTTACAAAAAATATCACCTAAAATCGCAGAGGTTGGCGGAGATTGCAAAAGTTTCTGATGTGATTATTTTGGCCGTTAAGCCGCAGGATATTGACACTGTTTTAGGCGAATTAAGTACGGTTTTAAAAAAAGAAACGCTGGTGATTTCGATTGCCGCCGGCGTGACGACAAATTTTATAGAAAAGGCTTTGGGGAAAAACCCCCGTGTGGTGCGCACCATGCCGAATCTTCCCGCGACGATTGGCGAGGGGGTGACAGCTCTTTGTCCCGGGAGGTTTGCAAAAACAACAGACATGGATTTGGCGCGCAAAATATTTTCAAATGTTGGCGATGTGGTTACGGTTAGCGAAAATCAGATTGATGCGATTACGGCGGTTTCCGGAAGCGGGCCGGCGTATGTTTTCTTTTTTATGGAATGCTTGATGAAATCAGCCAAAGCACTTGGATTGGAAGAAAAGTTGGCGCGTCAGTTGGTTGAAAAAACATTTTTAGGAAGTGTCCATCTTTTGCTCAAGCAAAAGATGGACGCCCGAGACCTTCGCGCTAAAGTCACCTCCAAAGGCGGGACGACGCAAGCGGCGCTTGAGGTTTTCTTTAAACAGAATGTTGAGAAAATTTTTACAAACGCGCTAAAGGCGGCTAAAAAACGAGCCTCAAAACTATCGAGGAGTTAAAATGAATAAAGTCGGCATTATCGGCGGAAGCGGATTGTATGACATTGAAGGCATCAAAAATATTAAAGAGGTAAAAGTCAAAACTCCTTTCGGCAATCCTTCGGACGCGTTTATAACGGGAACACTCGAAGAAATAGAGGTTGTTTTTTTGCCGCGCCATGGCCGCGGGCACCGCGTCTCGCCAAGCGAAATCAATTACCGCGCTAACATCTTTGGGATGAAAAAATTAGGCGTAAAAGCCATCCTTTCCGTTTCTGCCTGCGGAAGCCTCAAGGAAGAATTAAAACCGTTAGACTTTGTCATTCCCGATCAATTTTTAGACAGGACACGAGCGGGGCGCGCGTCCACATTTTTTTCAGACGGCATTGTGGCGCATGTGGCGTTTGCCGAGCCGGTGAGCCATGAATTAAGCGACATCCTTTATGAAAGCACCAAAGAATTAAACCTTCGCGTTCATAAAGGGGGAACGTATGTCAATATGGAAGGGCCTCAATTTTCGACGAAGGCCGAATCCAATTTGTATCGCAGCTGGGGAATGGATATTATCGGCATGACCAATTTGGTTGAGGCAAAATTGGCGCGTGAGGCGGAAATTTCCTACGCGACCTTGGCGGCCATCACTGACTACGACTGCTGGCATCCATCCCACGAGAGCGTCACCATTGAAATGATTATCGGCTATCTCAATCAAAACAGCGATAATGCTAAAAAGATTTTAAGAAATGCCATCCCTAAGGTCGCGGCATTGGCTAAGTTCAGTGCCGATGGAGTTTTGAAGTATGCTATCGTGACGAATCCTAAACTCATTCCCGCCAAAATTAAAAAAGATTTAAAAATTATCATTGGAAAATACATCAAATAAAACGGATTACAGGCAAACGCTTAATTTGCCGCAAACAGATTTTTCTATGAAGGCAAATCTGACGCAGCGCGAGCCTGCCCTGCTGGAAAAATGGCGGAAGGAAAATATTTACCGTCAGATCAGGGAGAAATCCAAGGCCGCGAAAGAAAAATTTATCCTGCATGACGGCCCGCCATATGCCAACGGCAACATCCATATCGGCCACGCCCTCAACAAAATCCTTAAAGATATGATTGTCAAATTCCGCACGATGGAAGGCTACGACAGCCCGTATATTCCCGGCTGGGATTGTCACGGGCTCCCGATTGAGCATCAGCTTTTTAAAGAATTAAAGACGGATAAATCGAAAGTTGATCGCGTGGAGTTTCGTAAAAAAGCGCATGAATACGCGATGAAATATGTCGGGATTCAGCGCGAGGAATTTAAACGTTTGGGCGTTTTTGGCGATTGGGATAATCCTTATTTGACGCTTTCTACCGAATATGAATATTGGATTTTGAAATCGCTTGAGCAGCTTACGCGCGACGGTTACGTTTCCCGCGGTTTAAAGCCTGTCAATTGGTGTTTTAGCTGTGAAACGGCTTTGGCGGAAGCTGAAGTGGAATATGAAAATCACACTTCGCCGTCTGTCTATGTGAAATTTAAAATTGAGAACCCTAAAGTACTCAAGGGATTGCCAGAGGGAAAAGATGTTTATCTTTTGGTTTGGACGACAACGCCGTGGACGCTTTTGGCGAATGTAGCCGTGGCGGTTCATCCGGCTTACGAATATACGGCCGTTTCTGTGGACGAAGAAATTCTAGTTATCGAGAAATCTCTTTCGACAAAAATTCTTGAAGAAGCGAAAAAAGAAAAATCCAAGATCGTTGGTGAATTTAAAGGAATTGATCTTACGAAATTAACATATGCGTCCGCCTATGGCGGACGCAACGCTTGCCCTGTCGTTTCCGTCGATTACGTCACCAAAGAAGAGGGAACCGGTCTCGTTCACACCGCGCCCGGCCACGGCCAGGAAGATTACGAAACCGGATTAAAATACAAGCTTGATGTTGTGATGCCGGTTGATAGCCGCGGGATTTATACAAAAGACGCGGGGGAATACGCCGGTACACATGTCTTTAAGGCCAATGAAAAAATTATCGCGGATTTATCAAACCGCGGGCTTTTGTTTGCCCAGGAAAATGTTTCGCATTCTTATCCGCATTGCTGGCGCTGCAAGAATCCTATTATTTTCCGCGCGACCGAACAATGGTTTTTAAAAATTGACCACAAGGATTTACGCGGCCGTTTAATTGAGGCGATTAAAAACGATATTGAATGGATTCCATCCTCCGGGCGTGAACGAATTTTAGGAATGGTCGAAGGGCGCCCGGATTGGTGCCTGTCGCGCCAACGCTTTTGGGGCGTACCGATTCCTGCGGTTGAATGCGGTAATTGCCGAAAACAAATCCTTGATGAGGGAATCATCGGGCGCTTTGCGGATGCGGCGCGCAAAGAAGGGACAAACGCCTGGTTTGAAAAAGATATTAAGGAATTTCTTCCGGCGAATTTCATATGTCCGCACTGCGCGAAGAATCAATTTGAAAAAACAAACGACATTTTGGATGTCTGGTTTGATTCGGGGGTGAGCCATCAGGCGGTCGTGAAAGCGATGATGAAGGAAAAGCTTCCTGTCTCGATGTATTTGGAAGGCTCCGACCAGCATCGCGGCTGGTTTCAGTCGTCTTTGATTCCGTCAGTTGCGATAGAAGGAAAGCCGCCGTACAAATCTGTTTTAACACACGGCTTTGTTGTTGATGGCCAAGGCCGCAAGATGTCAAAGTCATTGGGAAATGTCGTTTCACCGCAGGATATTATGAAAACGCACGGCGCCGATATATTGCGTCTGTGGGTGGCCTCGAGCAATTACAACGACGATATCCGGATTTCCAAAGAAATTCTGGAACGCCTGGTTGACGCGTACCGTAAAATCCGAAACACGGTGCGGTTTATTTTAAGCAACCTCTACGATTACAATCCCGACGCCGACAAGATTTCTTACGAACAATTATTGGATATCGACAAATGGGCGCTTGGGCGATTGGCGCTTATGTCGGATCGTGTCAAGGCCGCGTATGACGCCTATGAATTCGACAAGGCCTATAAGGCCATTTATTCTTTTTGCAATGATGAGCTCTCGAGCGTTTATCTTGACATCCTCAAAGATAGGCTATATACTTCCGCGCCTTGTTCCCTTGAGCGGCGCGCGGCGCAAAGTGTTCTTTATAAAATCCTTGATGTTTTGGTCCGCGTGAACGCGCCCATTTTGAGTTTCACGGCGCAGGAAATCTTTGAGTTTATGCCCAAGGCCAAAGATATACGCGAGGTTAAGGATGTGCATTTGCTTGCGTGGCCTTCGCCTGAAGCTTCCTGGTGTAACGAAGCTGTGCAAGAAAAGTTGAAAATTATTTTGGAAATCCGCCCGCACGTATTAAAATCTCTGGAAGAAAAAAGGCAGGCCGGGGAAATCGGCAGCCCGTTGGAAGCGAAGATTATTTTTGAAACCGCAAGCGACAGAGATTTCAAAGCGTTTGGCGAGAACAGGGAGTTTTTAGCGTCGTATTATATTGTTTCACAGGTTGAGGTCAAAAACGCCGCCGAAGTTAAAGAAAATTTGGGCGGTGATTTTTCAAAGACAAAAATTGTTGTGATGAAGGCCGATGGTGAAAAATGCAGCCGTTGTTGGAATTACAGCAAACATGTTGGCGAAGATAGCAGTCATCCAGCGTTATGTGAACGCTGTGTTCCAATAGTAAAAGGAGATAGCTCATGGCGGGTAAGAAGTTAGATAAAAAAACACTGTCGCAGTACAAAAAAGCGTTAATGGCAATCAAGGAGCGTATTGTCGGAGAAATCAAGCAAATGGCCAGCGATGCCTCCGGTGCCCAGGAAGACGCGACGACGAAAGGCTCGAGCGGCCACGCGCTTCATATGGCGGATGTGGCGACCGACATGTATGACCGGGAATTTTCGTTGGGCCTCGCCTCCAACGACAGAGAGCTTTTAAGCAAAATTGAGCAGGCGCTCCAGCGTGTTGCCCAAAGTACGTTTGGTTTTTGCGTTGAATGCAGCAAGTCGATTACCATCGCCCGCCTCAAAGCGATTCCCTATGTCGCCACATGTTTAAAGTGCCAGGAAAAACTTGAGTCAAAGTAAATGAAGGATGCCAACACCTCCGGGCTGAATATTTTTTTCTCGTTTTCGAGCGTCCTTGTGGTTGTTGCCGCCGATCGGCTGACGAAAATTTTTTTCACGGGAATCCTGACCGCAGGCGAATCCATCCGCGTTATCCCCAACATTTTCCACTTTACGCTGGTGCAAAATACAGGCATCGCGTTTGGTTTGTTTAAAAACCAGGGCGCCGTTTTTATCATCATTCCGGTCATCGCCATTGTTTTGATTGCCTTCAACATCTACTACCACCGCAACAGCAAAGAGGTGACCCGCGCGTATCTCATCGGGTTCTCGCTGATTTTGGGGGGCGCTATCGGCAATCTGATTGACCGGATTTCCTTTGGTTATGTGATTGATTTTATCGATTTTCGTATCTGGCCGGTTTTCAACATTGCCGATAGCGCCATCACTATCGGAACCATCATCATCCTCTTTAAATGTATCCCGTTATTTTCAAAATAGGGTTTCTGACGATTTATTCCTACGGCGCGATGCTGGTCGCGGCTGTTTTTGTCTGCGGATTTCTTTTGCAGAAAAAAGCTAAACGATTGGCCTTAAGCCCCGAGGCTGTTGTCGATTTTATTTTTTGGGTTGTGATCGCCGGCTTGATTGGGAGCCGGATATTTTTTATCCTCATTAACCTCTCATATTTTTTAGAAAATCCCAAAGAAATCATTATGATTCAGCACGGCGGCCTGGCGTGGCAGGGCGGGCTTTTGCTGGGAAGCCTGACAGCGTTTCTCTTGATAAGAAAAAATAAATGGCCGTTGTGGCGCACGCTTGATTTTTTCGCGCCGTATGCCGCCTTGGGGCAGGCGATCGGGCGGCTGGGGTGTTTCTTAAACGGCTGTTGTTACGGGCGGGAAGCTTCCTGGGGGATTTATTTCCCCGTTCATCACGCGCGCCTTTACCCCACACAGCTTTTTGATGCCTTTGGATTATTTTGTATTTTTCTTTTTCTAAACGCGTACCAGAACTCCAAGCGGCGCGATGGGGAGGTTGTCATTTTATACTTCATCTCGGCGGCGCTTTTGCGGTTTTTTGTGGAATTCCTTCGCGCCGATCACGAAATCCTTTTCCTGAATCTAAGTTTGTTTCAGCTCGTTTCTTTGGGCATCATTGGTTTTTCCGCTTATGCCTGCACATTCGTTAAAAGTCGATGAAGCGCATCACGGGTTACGTTTAGATATTTTTCTTTCCAAAAATCTTCCGGACACCCCTTCGCGCAGCTTTGTCCAAACCCTCATCAAGTCCCAGGCCGTTACGGTCAACGGCAAGGTTGTAAAATCGCACCACCAAGTTTCTACCGGCGATGGCATTGAGGTGAGCGCAGCGGTTGCGCCAAAGACGGATATCGAGCCGGAAAATATCCCATTGGATATTTTTTATGAGGACGAGTGTCTTTTAATCGTCAACAAGCCCTGCGGCATGACGGTCCATCCGGCCTCGGGGCAATATACGCAAACATTGGTCAATGCCCTTCTTTATCATTGCGAAAGCCTCTCGGACATGAATACCGATGTGCGCCCCGGCATTGTCCATCGTTTGGACAAAGAAACTTCAGGGCTTATCCTGATTGCCAAAAACAACAAAACACACGCGTTTTTAGCCGAACAATTTGAACAGCACACTATCCGAAAGCAATATATCGCCATAGTTGAAGGCGTTGTTGAATTTGACGAGGGGTTTATTGACGCGCCGTTGGGCCGTCATCCGCGCCATCGGGAAAAACGGGCCGTCGTTTACGCGCAGTCTAAAGAAGCGCAGACGCTTTACCGGGTTAAAAAAAGAAAAAAAGATAAAACGCTGATTGCGCTTTTCCCGCAAACGGGCCGGACGCATCAGCTGCGCGTTCACATGGCGCATTTGGGCCATCCGATTTTGGGTGATGAGAAATATGGAAAGAAATCCTCGTTTTTCAGGCTGGCCTTGCACGCGCAGGCCATTGGTTTCATCCATCCGCAGCGGTTAAAATACCTCGAAGTTTCTTCCCGGACGCCAAACGAGTTTCTCGACGCATTTTAGCCGGTTGAAACGTGAAAAATATCGGAGAATGCCCTTTACATCTTTTTCGGTTTTACTATAATGAAACCATAGTTTTGTTAACGCAATGAAAGGAGTTTACGAAATGAATCGATCAGGAAAAACATCCACTATTCTTTTGGTTGTGGTCGCGGTTATCCTCTTGTCGTTGACCATGATTTCGTTCTATTTTTATCAAAGCGAAAATACCCTGCGCAAAGACGCGGAAGAAAAATTAGGCCAGACAAAGGCCCTGACGGACAAACTTGAAAATGAACTTAAGGAAGCCAAGAAACAAGTCGCCCTCCTTGAAGATAAAAACAAGGAAGCCGACGATAAAATCAACGGGCTGCTGGATGAACTTGAGCTTCAAGAGGGTGTCCGTGACCAGATGAATTCCGAAAACGCGTCCTTGAAAGAAGCCCTGCAAAAAGAAAGCCAGGACAAACAGTCGCTTCATGCGGAATTAGTTGCGGCGCAGGAAAAAGCCGCGTCCTTGGAAGAAAGGCTTAAGTCCGAAGAGAAGATGCGCGTTGATATAGAGTCAAAACTCAAAGAGACAGAGCAAAAGTTAACCCAGCAACAGCAAGCACAGCAGGCGGAAGTTGAGCTTGAAAAGATTGTTGTCAATCCCGGCGAGGTTTCCGACGGAAAAGTCATCAGCATCAATGATGACAATAATTTTCTTATCTTCAACTTAGGCCAGGAGCACGGTATTAAGCCGGGGATGTTGATGTCGGTTTACCGCGCGGAGAAATATTTAGGCGACGTCAAGGTCGCGCGGGCCCAAGACGGGATGTCAGTGGCGGACTTTATCCAGCCTTTAACCAAAGCTCAAGTCAAAAAGGACGACCGTGTTGTCGTCAAAAAATGATTTTGATTGTCAAAGCGGCAAAGCAGTTACAGGGCCGCGTTAACCTCCCTTCTTCAAAATCCTATTCAATCCGCGCTTTTCTTATTGCCGCCTGCGGCGGTGTTTCAACAATTATCAATCCTTCCGATTGTGATGATGCCAAAGTTGCTTTAAAAATAGCGAAACAGCTTGGCGCGAAAGTCATTCAATCCAAAAATAATACGTATAAAATCATAGCCGATCAGGAACCCGGCCGAAAGATTGCCCCAACGGCGGATTTTAATGTTGGGGAATCCGGGACGGTGCTTCGATTTCTTTTACCGCTATTGGCCTTGCGGCAGGGAAGGTTTAGAATTTCAGGAACGGGAACGCTCAAAGGCCGGCCGAATCTTTTTCTTGTCCAGGCGTTGCGTAAGATGGGCGCGCGCATTCGCGGCGCGGGCGCGCAGGAATCTATTCCGCTGACGATGGAAGGAGGGCATTTACGGGCTGGGAAAATTGAAGTGGATGCCAGTTTAAGTTCACAGTTTATTTCGGCGCTTTTGATTGCTTGTCCGCAGTTAAAAGGAAATACGCGCTTGACACTGACGGGAGGCAAGGTTGTTTCTGAGCTTTATCTGACGATGACGCAGCGCGTTTTACGATTGAGCAAAGTGAAGGTTGGGCGTAAATCACCGAGCTCGTTTTTTATTAAAGGTGGACAGAAATTTTACGGCTTGGGGAATTTTGTGGTTCCATCGGATTACGGCTTGGCAGCATTTCTGATAGCCGCCGCCGTTTTGACGGAATCGGATGTTGTTTTGGACGGAATGTTCAATGATAAATTTGTGCAAGCGGACGGCGAAATTCTTCCTCTCTTAAGAAAAATGGGAGCCAAATTTGAAGCGACAAAAACATCGATCAAAATAAAGGGCCCGCAGACGCTTAAAGGGGGCAATTTTTCTTTGAAAAATTGCCCCGACCTTGTCCCCATCATGGCGGTCATGGCGTTATTCGCCAAAGGAAAAACGCGCCTTTACGATATCGGCCACGCGCGGGCAAAAGAATCCGATAGAATCGGCGATTTACGAAGAGAGCTTTTAAAGGCCGGTGCGAAGATCAGAGAAAGGCGAGATGAGCTCACCATCTACCCCCAATCTGTTTACAGGCGGGGAGCTCTTTTGGACCCTCATCATGATCACCGGTTGGCGATGGCGTTTTCTGTTTTAGGATTAAAACTCTTTGCAAAGATTAAAGATATCGAATGCGTGAGTAAATCTTACCCGCAATTTGTCAAAGATTTCAAAAAAATCGGTGCTTTGGTCAGCTCAAGTTAAAAATCGTTTGACAGCATTTTTCTTTTCGTATATTATGGGGCTACTTAACTTTACGTAGACAGAGGAAACCCGAGCGCATCATGTGGCAAACGATATTCAAATATTTTCGCAGGTCCACCAATTACATTTTAGGGCTTTTTTCAAACGACATTGGCATTGATTTAGGCACGTGCACAACTCTTGTCTATGTCAAAGGCCAAGGCGTTGTCCTGTGTGAACCTTCCGTTGTTGCCATTCACAAAGAAACCAGAAAACCGATTGCCGTTGGCGAGGAGGCAAAACGCATGCTCGGCCGCACGCCGGGCAACATCATTGCCATTCGCCCCATGAAAGACGGCGTTATTTCGGATTTTGAAATCACCGAAAAAATGCTTCGCTACTTTATTAAACGAGTCCATAAAAGACGGGTGCTCGTGCGCCCGGCGATGGTCATTGCAATCCCTTCCGGAATTACGGAAGTCGAAAAGCGCGCCGTGAGAGATTCCGCCGAGCGGGCGGGAGCGCGTTCGGTTGAATTGATCGAAGAACCCAAGGCCGCGGCGGTTGGCGTCGGGTTGCCGGTCGGAGAGCCCGCCGGAAATATGATTATTGACATTGGCGGCGGCACAACAGAGCTGGCCGTCATTTCTTTGGGTGGTATTGTTTATTCACTTTCCATCAGAGTCGCCGGCGATGAAATGGATAGCGCCATTATCGAATATATGCGAAAAACCTACAACCTTCTGATTGGCGAACGAACCGCTGAAGAAATAAAAATCCGCATTGGCTCCGCCTATCCTTTGGAAGAGGAGCTCAATATGGATGTCCGCGGCCGCGATCTCATTGCCGGATTACCCAAAACCGTAAACATTTCATCTGTTGAAATCCGCGAGGCGCTTCAAGAACCGATTCGCGCGATTGTGGATGCCTCAAAGACAACGCTGGAGCATACCCCGCCGGAATTAGCATCTGATCTCATTGACCGTGGAATCGTTATGGCGGGCGGCGGTTCGCTTCTGCGCGGGCTGGATAAATTGATTGCCGAGGAAACAGGATTGCCGGTTCATGTGGCTGATGACCCCTTAACGGCTGTTGTCATGGGGACGGGCCAAACGCTTAATATGCCTCCGCATTTGCGCCGGCAGATTATTGTCCACTCAAAATCTGATTATTAATCTTTCGATAACGTGTGCCAAAAGCCAATAAAAAGCTTGTCGTTTATCTTCTAATCTTCGCCCTTCCTTTCGCCCTTCTTTTCCTCGATCAAGAAAAAGTACAGCCCTTTAAGATGCAAATCGTTGAAAGAACTTTTTCTCCGATAGCGGTCATTCTTTTTCCATTTGAGGAAATCAAGAAAATAATCTTCTATCACGGCACATACAATAAATATCTCAAGCTGAAAAAAGAAACAGATATTCTCAAAGGTAAACTGCTTTCTCAAAACGAAATCGTAAGGGAAAACGCGCGACTCAAATCCCTTTTAGATCTTAAAGGAACATTGTCGTATCCGACGATTGCATCCCGGGTCGTCGGCCGTGATTTATCCCACTGGAATTCGATCGCGATTATTGATAAGGGAGAAAGCGACGGTTTGAAGCCCGGAATGGCGGTTGTTAGCCCTTTGGGTGTTGTGGGAAAAATCGCCGAGGTCGGAAAGAAAAAAAGTAAAGTTATCCTGATCAGCGATCCTGATTTTAGCGTGGCGGCTGTTATTGAGCGGACGCGTGAAACGGGCCTGGTGACCGGAACGCTGCGCGGCTTATGCCAAATGCAGTATCTTTCACTGGGGGCGGATGTCAAAAAAGGAGACCGCGTTGTCACGGCATCTTTAAGCTCGTCTTTTCCTGAAGGGTTTTTGGTAGGGACGGTGATTGACGTGGACGGTGATGGGGACAGTTCGACAACACAATGCCTTATTGCGCCGGCGGTTTTGCCCGGCCGGTTGGAAGAAGTTCTCATTATTAAAAAATAAAATTAGCGCGTGCAAAATCAATGAAGAATTACGTTTTAATCACAATGGCGGCGGTTGGTTTGTTCGCGGTTGAATTCATTTTTGGGGAAATTTTCGGGCGCTGGTTTACGCCGAATCTATTAATCCTTCTCATGATTTTTGTCGATTTGCATCTGGGGATTCGCCATGGAATCTTTGCCGCCCTTGTGGCGGGTGTGTTACAGGATAGTTTTTACGTTGGGATTTTTGGGATTCACACGGCCTCTTTTGTGGCCTGTATTTACCTGACAACCCTGATTCGCCGGCATTTATTTTATGACATGGAATTCGGTTTTTTGCGGATACTGATGGCGGCGGCCATGGTTATTTTCGCCAATATCATTCAGGGTATTTTATTGTCGTTTTTTTATTCCATCAGCGCGTGGCAGGCCTTTGTTTTTGTGATCATTCCGCAGGTGATTGCAACTGTTTTTGCCGCGACGGCCACTTTTAAGGTCCTCAAGCGATGCGTCTTAAATTTATCCGCCTGATTGTTTCCTTTCTTTTCTTTTTGATTGTGCTGGCGTTGGTCCGCACTCAAATCATTAAAGGTTCAAAATACTTTTCCTTAAGCCAAAACAACAGTATTCGCGTTATTGCCTTGGAAGAAAAGCGCGGGCGCATCTTCGATAGAAATGGCGTTGCCTTGGCGGATAACCACAGCTCTTTTGATGTCATGGTGATTCCTCAGGAAATAAAAGACAAAAATCGCTTGTTTGGTTATCTCAGCAAGGTTCTTTCTCAGGATAAAGAAAAGCTTTTAAAACGCTATCGCCAAAGAATGCGCGCCCCTTTCGATCCGGTTGTCATTGCGCGGGATGTCAGCAAGGAAGCTGCTATTATGGTTGAGGAAGAAAAATTCCGCTTTCCGGGCCTACTGGTTAAAAAAGGTTATGAGCGCTATTATCCTTTTTCATCGGTTAACGCCCATATCCTCGGGTATGTCGGGAAGATTAACCGCTCACGGATAACGCATCTCAAAGATTACGGCTACAATATGCAAAGCATCGTTGGCTATTCGGGCATAGAAGAATATTACGACGATATTTTAAGCGGGGAAGCGGGCGGCTTGCAGGTTGAGGTCAATAACCGCGGAGAACAGGTGAGGGTTCTGGGGTCAAAAGCCGCGGTTAACGGCGGAGATATGACCTTAACAATAGATAATCGTATTCAAAAAATCGCGGCGGATTTGCTGGCGGGGCAGCGGGGAGCGATTATCGTCATGGATTTCGATAATGGAGAGATTTTGGGGATGGCCAGCGCTCCGTCCTTTGACCCTAATCATTTTGTGGACGGCAGTCTTGAAGTGAACGCGTTGTTTTCTGATAAAAACGCCCCCTTGATTAATCGGGCGGTCGGCGGACGATATCCGCCGGGGTCTGTTTTTAAAATCCCCGTGGCGGTTGCCGCTTTGGAAAGCCACAAAATTACCGAGCATACTTCTTTTTTATGCGAGGGTGTTTATGTTTTTGGCAAAAGGGAGTTTCGTTGTTCGCATACGCATGGCGTGCAGGATTTAATTGCGGGTATTGCTCATTCCTGCAACATTTATTTTTTTAACGCAGGGTTGATACTGGGGCCGGAGATAATGAGCCGTTATGCCAGGATGTTGGGGTTGGGATCGTTGACGGGAGTCGACCTTCCCTATGAAGCTAAGGGATTGATTATGGAAGGGCCGCAACGGCGAAGTAAACCCACACAGCGTTTTTACCGAGGAGATATTCTCAATATGTCGATTGGGCAAGGAGATACCCTTGTCTCTCCGCTTCAATTGAGCGTCATGATGGCCGCCGTTGCCAACGAAGGCAAGATTGTTAAGCCTCATTTGATTCAATCAATCGCGGGCGAGAAAGTGGTTCAAGAAAATGTTACAGCGTCCGGCGTTTCAATTTCTCAAAGTACTTTTGCAGTGGTCAAAAAAGGCCTGGAGCAGGCTGTTAAACTGGAATCAGGAACGGCGCATTTACTGGATATTGAAGGGCTTTCTGTTTTTGGCAAAACAGGCACCGCGCAATCATCAGGAGAGTTGGCGCACCACGCGTGGTTCGTGGGATTTTGCCCTTCCGGGAAAACACGTATCGTGTTTTGCGTTTTTCTGGAACACGGCGGAGCCAGCTATAACGCGTGCATGATGGCGCGGAATTTACTTATCGCCTTACAACAAGAGCAGATCTTGTAAAAAATGAGACGAAAAATCAAATACCGGATTTTGCTGGCGACGTTGGCCATTATTGCCGTTGGCTTGATGGCGATTTACAGCGCTTCGTCATACAATTCAAGGGTCAACCGTGAAGTCTTTTACGACCAGCTGCTTTGTGTGGGCGTAAGCGTTGTTATTCTGTTTTTCCTAAGCAATTTTAATTACCGGAGATTTTATGATATGTCCTACGCGCTTTACGCGCTTAATATCATCCTTCTTTTTCTGGTCCTTTTTATCGGCCGTCATATTTTGGGGGCCCGGCGCTGGATTGAGGTGGGGCATTGGAATTTTCAACCGTCGGAATTGACGAAGCTTGTTGTCATTTTGACGTTAAGCAGATATTTTTGCGATCATGGGCCGACACTTTCGTACCGCGGCAGAAACCTTCGGGAATCACTGTGGCCGGATCTTTTGTTTCCGCTTTTTTTAACGCTTATTCCCATGCTTCTTGTTTTTAAACAGCCGGACTTAGGGACAAGCATTCTCATTTTTTGTATTTTCATCGCGATGGTTTTTGCGGCGGGGGTCAGGGGAAATCTTTTAGCCTCTTTTTTAACGGTATGTTTAGCCGCCGCTCCTTTTTTGTGGCATATTTTAAAACCTTACCAAAAGCAAAGGCTCATGGTTTTTTTAAATCCCAACGCCGATCCTTTGGGTGCCGGTTACACCATTATTCAATCGAAGATTTCCGTCGGTTCCGGTATGATTTTTGGAAAAGGGTGGATGTCCGGGACACAAAACCAATTGAATTTTTTACCTGAACGGCATACGGATTTTATTTTTTCCGTTGTGGGTGAGGAGTGGGGATTTTTGGGGGCGATTTTTCTTTTGGCCTGTTTCTTTGTTTTGATTGATTGCGCCATTAAAATTGCCCAGCACACGCATGATCGATTTGGCTTTTTAGTGGCTTCGGGCATTGTCTCTATCCTGGCCTTGCAGGTGATTATTAATGTCGGTATGGTGTTGGGGTTGTTTCCGGTCGTGGGTATTACACTGCCCTTGGTCAGTTATGGGCGGTCTTCCTTTGTCATCTTTATCGTGATGATTGGGTTGTTGTTGAATCTCAATAAGCAGGAAGCCGGCGCGTAGATTTCAAGAATGAATTACGCCGGAGTGATTGACAAAGCAATTGGCGAGAGGATACAATGATACAATATGTGAATAATTTTAATCGTTCCGTTGAAGAAAGCAGGGTGCCGTGAAATCAAAAATAAGATTTTCTTTGCGCCTCAAAGGCCTCAAATATGAGCTCCAAATTGCCTTCTGTCTTGTTTTAATAGCTGTTCTCACCTTTTTAGGTTACCTTTTTCCGGGAACGGCCTCCGTTTTTTCCCCTAAAACCCACCTTGTTTATGTCAGCATTTTCGCGTCACTTGTCGTTTTTCTTGCCTTTGTCTGGATCAAACAGGTCATGGTTAATCCCGTCATTAAAATCAATGACGAGGCCAAAAAGATTGTCGAAGGCGATTATTCGCGGGAGATAAAATTGACCCGCGAGGATGAAATCGGGCAGCTGAGCAACTCGCTTAATCGTATGAGCAGCCGTATCCGGGAGGACATGGAGGAGCTCAAAACATTCAGCGAGAAAACAGAGCGGGTCAATGTCGAAATCAACAAGCGCATCCTTTCGTTGTCTGGGCTTTTGCAGGTCAGTAACCTTGTCGCCCAGAATGCCGAATTGGAGGATGTCATTCAGGTGGGATTCGACAGGTGTTTGTCGGCAACGGAAATGACATTGGGTTGTGTGATTTTAAAAAATCGGCAAACCAACGAATACGGGATTAAAACGCTTTACGGCCCGCGCAAAGAGGAAATTATTTTGAAGGGCGCGCACAATGTCATTGTTAAGCTTGGCCAGGGGGTGTTGGGCAAAACCATGCTGCGCCAGGAGCCCATAACGATTGACCGAAACACAAAAGAAACGCCCGATGTTAAAGAATTTAAAGAATTTTTTTGCGTCACCAGCGCGGTGGTCATCCCGATTATTTCGAGAAACAAAATACGCGGTTTGTTTGTCGCGGGCAATGAAAAAGCGCGATCATCGCTTTCAGAAAACGACAACGAGTTGTTGAATCTTTTAGTTAAACAGATCGCCATCGCGATTGAAAACAGCCTTTTGGCGACCAAGGTTGAGAAATTAGAAATCACAGACAGCCTGACGGGATTATTTAACAGCGCGTTTGTCCACGGCCGGCTGAATGAAGAAATTAAGCGGGCGATTAATTTTCAAAGGCCGTGCGCCTTTGTCGTTTTGTCGCTCGATAAATTCAGGGCCTATCATGAATCCTTTGGGCGCATTGCCGCCGAGAATCTTTTGATTAAGATTGCGGCATTATTGCGTGAAAGTGTTAACGAGATTTATAAAATCGCCCGGTTTGGGGACCATGAATTTGCCTTGATTCTGCCCGAGCGCAACAAACGCCAGGCGATTGAAATCGCGGAGGAATTGCGAAAGAAAATCGAATATGTTTTTTCCGAAGAAGACGACCAGCGCAAGAAAATCACCTGTACCGGGGCGGTCGCCGAAAACCCCGTCGACGGGATGAGCGCGGATGAGTTAATTCACAAGGCCCGTGAAATATTGGACGCCGCCCTCAAGCAGGGCGGAAACAGGATTTGTTACAAAATTTAAACTTTTATCCCTATGAGCAGTTATAAAAAAATTGCCAACAAACAGCTTGGAGAGCTCTTAATCGAGCGCGGGGTTATTACCCGTGATGAGCTGTCCATGGCCCTGGCCTATCAACAGGAAAAAGGCGGGCTTATCGGAGAAATCCTTGTCGAGCTTAAGCTTGCCTCCGAGGAAGACATTGCCCAGGCCTTAACGCGCCAATACGGGTTTCCGTATCTCCCATTATCAAATTATGAGATTGACAAGGAAGTCCTCTCGGCAATTCCTGAAAATGTCTGCCGGCAATTCTGCCTGGTTCCCATTGATAAGATCGGCAAGAGCCTGACGATTGCCATGGCCAATCCTTTAAATGTCCAGGCCATCGAGGATGTTGAGCTCATTACCAGCTGTAGCGTCCAGACGTTTGTCAGCACATCCAGCGATATCCGCAACTGCATCAACAAATATTACAAATCTAAATAATGTCCTCACTCAAAGAACGCATCAAAGAGATTCTTATTCGCGACAACATCATTACGCAGGAAGACCTTGACCACGCCGTTGAGGAGCAGAAAAAATTCGGCGGAGACTTAAGCCGAATCCTTGTCAAAAACGGATTGATTAGCGAAGACCAGCTCACCCTTGTTTTAAGCCAGGGTTTGGGGATGCCTCCCATTGACATTACCCGCCTTAAGATTGACCCCCAGGTTGTTAAAATGATTCCGCAGACAATCGCGATGAGTTATCAGGTGATCGCGATTTCCAAAATGGGCGACAGCCTGACCTTGGCCATGGTTGATCCGCTCAATATTTTCGCCATTGATAATATCAAAGCTCTGACCCATCTTGAAATTAACCCCATCATCGCCAAGTCCAAGGATGTTTTGCAGGCCATCGATACATATTACGGCAGCGATGCCAACGTCAAGCTTGAGAAAATTATCAAAGATATCGGTGATGCGGAAGGGCTGGAGTTAATTAAAGAGGCAGCAGGGATTAATCAGCAGGAAATTGAAAATCTTACCAAAGAAGCGCCGATCATTCGCCTGACGGATGCCATTGTCAAGCAAGGCGTTGAGGCGAAGGCGAGCGATATTTTTATCGAGCCCATGGAAAAGACGCTTCGGATTCGCTATCGCGTGGACGGCATTATCCGGGAAGTTGACCGAATGTCCAAGGCGCTTCATTTTCCCATCGTTTCCCGGATTAAAATTATTTCCAGCCTGGATATTTCGGAACATCGCTTGCCGCAGGACGGGCGGTTTAAAATTTTGATTAGCGGCGGACGGGAAGTTGATTTCCGTGTCAACGTTTTACCGGCCGCGCACGGAGAAAAAGTTGTTTTAAGGATTTTGGACAAAACCGCGTTGACATTAGATATCGCGAAGCTGGGATTTCATCCCAACGCCCTGGAGGCGCTCAAGCAATGTTCACTCAAACCCCACGGCATGATTTTGACCTGCGGCCCCACCGGAAGCGGAAAGACAACGACCCTTTATTCCATTTTAAAGTTTGTTGATTCGCCGGAAAAAAATATCATCACGGTTGAAGACCCGGTTGAATACCAGATGAAAGGGATTAATCAAGTCAACGTCCGCGCGGAGGTGGGTTTGACGTTTGCCACAACGCTGCGCTCGATTCTTCGCCAGGACCCGGATATCATTATGATCGGCGAAATCCGGGATTTTGAAACCCTCGATATCGCTGTCAAGGCCGCGCTGACCGGACATTTGGTTTTGAGTTCTTTGCACACGACAACGGCCGCCGGCTCTGTTATCCGTATCATGAATATGGGCGTGGAGCCGTTTTTGATATGTTCGTCCGTTTTGGCGATTGTTGCCCAAAGGCTTTTGCGGCGGGTTTGCCATCAATGCAAAGTTCCGTATGTCGTGCCGGATGTTTTGGCCAAAAAAGTTGGATTGGAAAAATTAACCAAAGGAAAACAGACGACATTGTTTCGGGGTAAAGGCTGCAAGGTGTGCTCCGATTTAGGATACAGCGGGCGCGTTGGCATCACGGAAATGCTTGTGTTGACGCCGAAGGTTAAGGATTTGATTATGCAGCGCGCCGGCGAATACAAAATCAAAGAAGCCGGGCGGCAAGAAGGCATGGTGACGATGCGAGAAGACGGCTTAATGAAAGCCATCGAAGGGCTGACAACCTTAGAAGAGGTTCTTCGCGTCACGGCTCCGGATGATTGAGAAATAAGATGGCCAAAACACTTAAAGAAAAAATCATCGATACCCTTATCGAGTTAAAGCATATCAGCAAGGCTGATATTGACGTTGCTTTGCAATTACAGAAAGAAAAAGGAATCAGCCTCGATAAAGCCTTTATTGCCAAGGGGCTTATCAGCGAACAGGAATTATTGATTCTCTTTGTCAAAGAACTGAACATCCCGCCGATTAACCTTTCCAAGTATAAAATTGACCCCGGATTGCGTGAAGTTATTCCGGAGCGCATCGCGCGCCAGTACCACATTGTTCCCATTTCAGAATTGGGAAACGCGATTACGATAGCGGTAGCTGATCCGTTTAATATCTTTGCCATTGACGATTTGAAAAATATTACCGGCCGGGACATTGATTTGACGCTAAGCACGGATGCGGAGATTCTTCAAGCGATTGACCGGTATTACGGCGTGAAAGGGATGGCTGATGTTTCGCAGGTCAGTAAGGATATCGATATCGGCGATTTTGAAGTTGTTGCCGATCAAGCGGCGGAAGGCGCCACAAATCTTGATATTTCTGAAAGCGATCAAGCGCCGATTATCCGCATGGTCAATCTTATTATCAGTGAAGCGCTCAAGCAAAGAGCCTCTGATATTCACATTGAACCGGCGCTCGAGAATGTCCGCGTGCGCTACCGCATTGACGGGGGTTTAATCGAAGCCCTCACGGTTCCCAAGAGTAATCAAAACGCGGTGATGGTGAGAATCAAAATCATGGCTGGCGCCGATATTACCGAAACACGCATTCCCCAGGACGGCCGGTTTAAAATGCGGTTTTTTTCCAAAGAGGTGGACTTTCGCGTTTCCATTTTGCCGACGACATTCGGGGAAAAGGTGGTCATGCGTATTTTAGATAGAGGCAATCTGTCCATCGGATTGGACAATCTCGGTTTTTCCGAGGACACGATCGCTAAATTTAAAGAAGCCGTTTCAAAACCTTTCGGGATGATTTTGGTCACCGGCCCCACCGGAAGCGGAAAATCCACAACGCTTTATTCCATCATCAACCAGCTCAACACAGTGGACAAAAATATTATTACCGTCGAAGACCCTGTGGAATATCTTCTGGAAGGGTTAACGCAGATACAGGCCAAGCCGGATATTGGCCTGACGTTTGCGGCGGGATTGCGCGCTATTTTGCGCCAGAGCCCGGACATTGTGATGATTGGAGAAATCCGGGATTCCGAGACGGCCGATATCGCGATCAAGGCATCTTTAACAGGCCAATTAGTATTTTCAACGCTCCATACAAATGATGCTGCCGGCGCTTTGACGCGCTTGGTGGATATGGGGACGGAGCCGTTTTTGGTTGCCTCGAGTTTGGTCATGGTTTGCGCCCAGCGTTTGTGCCGCAGGATTTGCACAAAATGCCAGGAGCCGCAGAAAATTCCCGAACACGTTCTTAAGGAACTCAACTACAAGATTAAGCCGGGAACCGTGTTTTATCACGGGAAAGGTTGCGAGAATTGCCGCCAGACGGGTTACCGGGGGCGGATGGGGATTCTGGAAATCCTTATGGTAGATGACACTGTGCGCGACATGCTGATTCGCGGTGTCGCGACCCATGAAATCAAAAACTACGCCATCAAAGAAGGGGGCATGGTCACGCTCTGGGAAGACGCGCTACAAAAGTTTTCATCCGGTATGACAACGCTCGAAGAAGTGCTGCGCGTGACATCGGCGGAATAATTTATGGAGAATACGTCCCCTCATTCTAACAATTCAGCGCCGAATTCCTCGCAGAGCGCGTTTCAATCGCCGGAAGAACAAAAAATCCGCCCTCTTTCTCCTCAAAGCCTGCGAATTGTGCCGGATATCGTCCGGCTTTTTTACACGGCATATACTAACGTGCCGCTTTATCCGATGGGAAGCAAAGTCGTCACGAAAGTTTTAGATGACCTTTACCAATTATTATCGGATGCGCTTTCGCGCGACGGCGAGTTAGTTTTCTTAAATATGAAAAATAGAGTTGTCGTCAATGGCCAGCCCTTAAAAGAAAGAGGGCTTAAAATTCCTTTCGAGGAACCTTTCTTAAAAATCTTTGACCATTTTAATCTTCAGAGTTTGTCAGTAAAAAGCGGATTGGACAAAGCAGAGATGACGGCATGTTTATGGCTTTTAAGTCAGGATCTGTCTGGCGGAACAACATTGGCAGATGCTTTTAAAAATCGAGGCGTGCTTCATATTGTTGCCGATGAGGTTCGCTATGGAATTTTATCCAACCAATCACGGCAACCTGACGAGGAAGATGTCATCGCCTTGGATTTTGTCGTCAACAAAGTCCTTGCCTGGCCGAGTGCCGAAAATGCCGCCGAGACATTGGAAATTCAATCCAAAGAAATCGCGCAGACATTGACGCAGTTAAGCGAAGGCGTCAGCTACGACCCGTCGCAAGGAAAAATCGATAAGGACGCGCAGGCAAAGGTTGTCATAGGGTTGCTGAGGAAAATCGGAAGCCAGCTTTTAGAAAAGGATCCCGCAAATTGGCGGCGGTATCAACAAGGTTTGGCCAAGGTATTTTTTTATTTGAATAATGAGTTGCGAAGCAAAATCTTTTTTGGTGTCAAAAGCCCAACGGATGAAGACTTCATCTGGAGATTAGCACAAGAGTTTTCCCGCGAAGATATTGTTTTTATTTTTTGTGAATCCTATGGCGGACAGGAAGTTTCCACCGAACAATTGCGCAATGCTGTTCGCCGGCTTTTGACAAAAGTTGTGCCGGGGCAAGAAGCGGCCTTGGCGGTTAAAGAAAGCCTTTTATCCGCCGGCCTGCCGCCGTCCGAGGCCAAGTGGATTTTTGAAGAAGGGGTTTTTCACGCCTTAACGACGGAAGAAAAAATACAGAAAATTCTTGGTGCTTCCCTTGAAGATTATATCTTCATGCACAAGGAATTTGATATAGGCGCCTTTGCCGACGGCCTTTTAAAAGAAAAAAAAGAAGACGCGTTGGCGGCGGTTCTTAATCGCTGGAAGGAGCATTGCCGGCAATCTTCGGCGAAGGTAAAGCAGGTTTTGGCTTGGGATGTTGTCCGCCTGGTGGAAAGTTTGTCGGATGGCGATGAGGCGGCGGGTGAGATTCTGTCTGATTGTGCGGCGGAAATGATGGCGGAGCAAAGCGGAGAATTTTCGTTTCAGGAATTTTCAAGGTCTTTAAGCGATACCTTGACAAAACTTATCGACGCAAAAAAATTCAAGATCGCCTCGCAGATCTATCGCAAGTTCAAAGACAAAGAGGATTCGATTTCAGTAAACAAGGAAATTATTCATCGCATCAAACAATTCTTTGTTAGCGTTTTTTCCCAAGAGCGGCTGCGGTTTATTGCCGAAGAGCATATCAAAGGCGCCGGCCGGGGTGTTAACGACAGCAGCGCATTGATTCTCATTGTGGCGATAGCCGGCGATATTGTCCCTGTGCTTTTAGAGGCCGCGGTATCCGATGAGGCGACGCTTAAGGCATTGGGTTATTTTAATGTGTTCATGCGCCGCCGTGTGATTGGCGAAGCCCTTTCGGAAATAGTTAAAGAAAAGGGCATCGAAATTGTTTGGCCGCACTTTTTGACGAGGTTACAAAGCCCCAAATGGTTTGTGATTAAAAATACAACGGAATTGATTGCGGACATCCGGGACGAAAAATTTGTTGATCTTCTGGAATATCCTCTTAAGCACAATGATGTGCGGGTGAGGCGAAAAGCGGTTTTTGTTTTAGGAAAACTTGGCGGAGGCAAAAGCGTGTTTCTTTTAAACCGGGCCCTGGAAAATAACATTGGAGAAGTGCAGCTTGATATTATTTCTGTTTTGAGTAGAATAGGGGATGTCCGCAGTTTGGATGCGCTTAAGAATGTTTCTGGAAAGGGCGTCCCGAAAGCGGCACAAGATGCCATAGAGGCTATCCGGCTGCGTTTAGGCGGTCCGGAAAAAAAGGAGTAAGATATGGCTTTTTCAAGACGAGATTTGATTTCAAAGAAACAATTGCTGGGGCAGATTCTCATCAAGCGCAATATGATTACAGCCGAGCAACTCAAAGAGGCGCTGGAGGCTCAAAAAAAAGAAGGCGGTGTCTTAGGCGAGACCCTTGTCAAGTTAGGATATGTGACCGAGCGTGATATTGTCGTGGCGCTTATCGTTCAATGCGGGTTTCCTTACATCGCGGTTAACAAATATGAAATTGATCCCAAAATTATCCAGTTAGTTTCCGAGGATATCGCAAAAAAATTTCACGTTATTCCTCTTGATCGCGTCGGAGATGTTTTAAGCGTTGTGATGGCTAATCCCCTGGATTCCACCATGATTGAAGAGCTGGAGAAGGTGACGTGCTGTAAAATCGCGACCTTCATCGCGACCAGGGCGGAAATTGACGAAGCGATAAGCCACCGGTATAAACCCCAAGTTTAGTCCATCATTCCAGCGTAAAGAAAATACTTATGGCCACGTTTAAATATGTAGCGAAAGATACAAACGCGCATACGGTTAACGGAAAGATTATCGCCGATACCCAGGCCGCCGTTATTGAAGAGCTGCGCAAACGCAAGCTTGTTATTATCTCGGTTGTCGAAGTCAAAGAGTCGGTGTCTTCGGCAGAATTTTTCAGCAGCAAAAAAATCAAGCCGGAAGAGCTGTCCATTTTTACCCGCCAGCTGGCCACGATGATTGAGGCCGGGATTCCCCTTTTGCAAGGGCTTGAGGCCCTGCAGGAACAAGTCGAGCATCCTTATTTCAAGAAAGTCATCGGCCTTATTAAGGCCGATATTGAAGTCGGCAGCAGCCTTTCCGTCGCATTCGCAAAGTATCCAAAGATTTTTGATACGCTTTTTGTGAGCATGGTGAAAGCGGGAGAAGCGGGTGGGATGTTAAACATCATTCTCGATCGCGTGGCGATGTATATGGAAAAAACAATTAAACTCCAGCGAAAAATCAGTTCCGCCATGGTTTATCCACAGATGGTCGTTGGCATGGCGATGTGTATTACCGGATTTTTGTTATACAAAGTTGTTCCGACGTTTAGCGGGATTTTTGACTCTTTGAATGCCGAATTACCGGGGCCGACAAAGGTTTTGCTGGCGATCAGCAATGCCCTTCAGCACAGCATGTTGTGGATTATCGGCGGGATCATTCTTGCCGCAGTCCTTTTCAGCTATTACAAACGGACGGAAAGCGGACAGCTGCGGATTGACCGTATTAAATTGAAGCTTCCTGTTTTTGGAGATTTGATACGCAAGGTTTCTATCAGCAGATTTTGCCGCACCCTGGCGACGTTGACGCAAAGCGGGGTTCCCATTTTGGTGGCGCTGGATATCGTCGGAAGGACATGCGGAAACAAGGTTGTTGAAATCGCGGTGAACAATGTTAAAACCAATGTCCGCGAAGGCGAGAACATCGCGCCCCCTTTGGTCAAAAGCGGCGTTTTTCCTCCGATGGTCACGCGCATGATCGCCATTGGCGAGAAAACCGGCGAGATTGAGAAAATGCTTGTGAAGATCGCGGAATTTTATGACGATCAAGTTGACGCGGCGGTCGCCGGATTGACAAGCCTCATCGAGCCTTTAATTATTGGATTTCTTGGTATCGTCGTCGGAGGTATTGTGGTCGCGCTTTTCCTGCCGATTATCCAGATGACAACGCTCATTAAATAGTTTATACTTGCATCGAAGGCTGAAAGAATTCAAAAGAGAGGCCAGGATGTTGAAGATAAAACGGCTTTTAAAATGTAATGCCGCGTTTTCGTTGGCGGAAATTCTCATCACCATTGTTGTAACGACTTTGGTCATTAAAGGCGTTTCCATGTCGACGGTTAACGCCATCGTGCTCAATGAATACAACCGTGGATTTTCCATTGCCATGAATGTTGCGCGATTGAAGCTTGAGGAGACCATTGCGAAGCGGTCAGACTTTGACAGCATTGACAGCGTTAAAGGTTCCCTTACGAAAGCTAGTGAGGGGATTGATGGGCTGTATCGTATCGATGTCAAAGATGCGATTCCCGGCCGGCTCAAAGATATTTCTGTTTCCGTTTGCTGGTCCGGCCGCGGTAAGCGGATTATCGGCCATTGCAAGGACACTAATAACGACGGCATTGTGGACGGATGGAAAGAGAACCCAAATCCACCCGTTCCATGGTCGCCTTGCATTGTGTCAACCGCCATCGTCGCGCGATAATAAAATTTCTCTCCCGCCTTAAAAAACCAAAAAACAGCTTTCCTTTTCCCATCGTTATAATAGAATACAAAAAAGGAATTATTTTTCGCGACGGAATCTATCCGTCGCAGCGATTATTTTATTATGCCCCAAATTAATCTTTTATCCGTCGGCGGCAAAAAGAAAGTCATCTCGGCGCATCCCAGCCTGGTTTTTTCCGTTGATTTTTCGGAAATCATTCCCTCCCTTTTGATTCGATCCGGTATTTGCCTGGGATTGACCGTCATTCTCTGGACAATCCTTGGTGCTGGCATTTCGAAAAATGTGGCCACTCTCAATGGCTTGGAGGAAAAGGTCAAAGTCTTAGGCGCTAACCCCAAGGAAATTGAGAAGATTAAGTCCGAAAGAGTTATTTTAGAAAAGAAAATAAGCTTGATTGACAGCCTTTCGTCGCGCAAATTTTTCTGGTTTGAAAAATTTGAGATTTTAGCCGGCCTTGTCCCAAACGGGATATGGCTTACGGAAGTCTCCACCAGCGAAGACCGGATTTCTGCCGAAAAAATCGCCGCAATAAAGAACAAGGTTCAAAATGCCAACAAAGAAAAAGTGGCGCTGGTTGTTAAAGGGGTTGCCGTCGCTGATGAGATTCAAAACGCGGTCGGCCTCATCGGTGATTTTATCAAGGGCCTTCAGGCAAACTGGAAATTCTCAAAAGATTTTACGGAAATCAAGCTCAATAATGCCACCAAAGAAACGATAGGCGGCATCGATGTCATGAAGTTCGATTTCATCTGTGAATCGCGGGATGCATATGCCGGAGAAAAATAAAAAACCAGACGACCTCCTGAAGCATTATGCGGAAACTTTTATCCGGTATTCGCCTCTATGGATTCCGGCCTTTATCCTTTTTTTATTTTTTGTGTCCTACGGCTTTTCCGCCACTCTCCAGTTTATTTCGCTTTCGCGAAACATTGCCCAAAATCATCAATACCTTTCCTTGACGGAGCGCAGCAACGCGGATGTCGCAAAAATCCGGGAAGATCTTGAAGTTTTCAGGCGAAAGGTTGACGAATTTGAAAGTAAACTTCCCACGCGCATTAAAACGACACTCATCATTGAGACTCTTCAGGAAATCACGCGAAAATCAAAACTGCAATTTTCTTCTCTCGAGCCGCTTCCCATCATTCGCCATCAACTCAAAGAAACGGGAGATGTTTTTGTGGAGCTGCCGGTTAAGATAAAACTCAATTGCAGCTACTATGACCTTGTAGAATTTATTAAGCGGATTGAAACAGCCGACCAGCTTATGAAAATTACCAATCTCAATATCAAGGACGATCCGAATTTTGATTGGAAGCATAACATTGAATTTTCCGTCAGCGCGTTTTCAAAGGGGGATGGCGGTGAGTAACGCTCATGGGTGTGTAAAAAGTTTTGCGATAGGGCTTATTTTTCTTCTGATCCCATCGATCGGCCTGGCGCAAGCGGTCTCATCGTCAAATAAGGCGAAAAAAAGAGATCCTTTTGTTGCTTTGGTAAAATCTGATGGTAAGATAAAATCGGCTGAGGAGCTTTTTCCGATTGCCGAGGAAAAACCGCTCTCGGTTCATATAACGGTCAATGCCATCATATGGGATGAAAAGCGGCCCGTTGCCTTGGTTAACGGAAAGGTTTATCCCGAGGGCGCCAAGATTGCTCCGGGTGTAATTGTGGAGAAGATTGACCCGCGCAGCATTGTTGTCAACGACAATGGAAGTTTGGTAACCATTAAATTACAAAAACTTGGAAATTAAAATAAAACCCTTATTTAAAAAATTTCTGCTTTACAGCGGTATTCTAGTTTTTATTTTCTTAGGGAATACGCTTGCCTTTTCACAGCAAGTTGAAGATTCCGCCTTGCAAGACGAGGGCCTTCAACAAAGCACTCAAGAAATCCCCGCCGGTGAAGCCGAAGAGGCCCAGGATCCATCTGTTGAATCAAATAAAGTTGATGACAGCCTCGTGACCGTCAATTTCGAAGACGTCGATATCCGCGATGCCGTTAAAATACTGGCCGACAAAGCCGGGGTCAATATGGTTGTCGGCCCCGACGTGGCGGCCCTTGTTAATCTGCGCCTGGCCAATGTCACCTGGGAAAAAGCGCTGGACGTTATTTTGAAAACCTACAATCTCACTTACAAGACGGAAGATAATCTGATTCGGATCATGACGCTGGATCAATTGACCTCGGAGGATGAAAAGGTTCCCCTGGTGACGCGGATTCTCACATTTAATTTCGCAAAGGCAAATGAGATTAAGGGAAATTTTCAGAATATGCTTGGCGCCCGCGGAAGGATTGATGTTAACGATAGAACGAATAGTATTATCATCACTGATATTCCCGACAATATTCAAAAGATCGAATTGGCGGCCAACGAACTTGACAGCCGCACACCGCAGGTTGTCATTGAAGCCTTGATGGTTGATGTGGTTGTCAGCCAGGATGATCAATTGGGAATTAATTGGGATTTGGTTTGGCCGGACACCATCGAGGCTGAAGGGGCCGACCAAACCGGCCGGATTGCCAAAAGAACAATTGAGCAAAGTTTTGGGGCGCTTGCCGCGCCGGGGGGCATCATTAAATTCGGCACGACGCTTTTGACCAACAAAGATCTCCACGCGACCATTGTCGCCTGGCAGCAGCAATCGCGCGTGAAGATATTGGCGCACCCGCAGATTATGACGCTTGATAATTTGACGGCAAGAATCAACTTAACTGAAGAAATTCCTTACAAGGAGCAGACACAATCGACGGAAAGTTCCAGCGCCGTTGTGTCCACATCGTTTAAAGAGGCTGGCATTACTCTCGAGGTCACACCGCATATCACAACGAAAGACAATTACATTTATCTGAAGATTGACGTCAAGCAAAGTTTCCGTTCGGGCTTCACTCCCGACAGCCAGCCGATCATCGACAGCCGCGCGGCATCAACAAACTTGCTAGTCAGAAATCAGGAAACGGCGGTGATCGGCGGATTGCGTAAAAGCAACGACACATTTACAGTGAACAAGATTCCTCTTTTGGGCGATATTCCGATGATCGGGTCCGCTTTTCGAAAACGGGTTCAGGCTTTGAGTGATACGGATTTAATGATTTTTGTGACCCCCACGATTGTGCGCGATCCTGTTTTGTCAGCGAGAGAAAAAGAGCGGCTAAATTGGTTTAAGGAAGAGGCCGATGTTTGGGTTGACAAACTTTATGATAAGACAACGAAGAAAGACAAGGTCGACGATAAAAAGACGCCATCAGCTAAAAAAACCGAGGAAAATTTACGTAAATCTAAACCTGAAGGGGGCCATTTTTACTTACGGCCTCCGGTATTAGAGGGGGAATCTCAATGAAAAGACAGTCAGTGAAGTTCTTATTATTCGCCGTCGGTGCGATAATGATTTCAGGAGGAATGCTTGCCTTCGCGCAAGAGGAGGCCGCTCAATCAGCGCCCTCTCAGGATGCGGCTGTTGAAAGCGCGGATACTTGGTCAGGGAGCCTTGGCGATTTACGCAAAAGCTTGAATGGTTTGCTGGAAAAAAATGAGGCGCTTTTATCGGAAAATACGCTTCTTCGCAAGAAAATCCTCGATTTGCAAGAGCAGCTCAAATCCGTCAAGGTGGAGAAGGATAAGCTTTCGCAGGAGCCGATTAAACTCAATGACGCCTTGAATAAGAAATCACAGGAAGTTCTTGCCCTGGAGAGAACCCTTCAGGAACTCAAAGGCAAAGTTGATCAGATGCAAAACACCAAGGCAGACTTGGAAAAACGCGTTGCACAAAAGGAAGATGCCCAGAAGGCATTAGATGGGGAAATTACCGGTTTAAAAAATCAGATTGGCCAGCTCGAAGCAAAAATCAAAGCCGCTCAGGACGCGAATCAGCAGGCTCAACAAAATTTTGAAAACGAAAAAAACCGGCTTGCCAAACAGCTCGAAGAAAGCAAGGTCTTGCATGCGAAGGTGCAGGGTGATTTAGCAGAGGAGCAAAAACGTTTTTCACAAAGTAATGATAAGATCAAGGCATTGGCGCAAGAGCAAGAGGATCTTAAAAATAATCTTCAAAAAGCCAAAAGCGATTTCGAATCAGCCATTGGGGAAAAGAAAAAACTTCAGGATGAAAATAACCGGTTGGCGCAGGCGGCGAAGAACAACGTCGAGCAGTTGAATCAAGAAATTGAAGCCTTGAAGGCGCGGGGCAAAGCGGCTGAAGGAGCAACGGCACAGGCCAAACAAGAATTAACCCGTAGCCAGGATGCGGTTTCCAAAACGGAGAGTCAGATTAAGGAGTTGCAAGAAAAAATCGCTGCGCAGGAAAAGGTTAATAATTCTTTGAATGTGAAGATCACATCCCACATGGAAACCATTGCCAACCTCAACCGTGAAAAGGTCATGTTGGAGTCGTTGCTGGACATTAAATCAAAGGCCTTAAAGAAATACACTAAGGTCGTTGAGGTTAAAGGTTCGCAGGCTGGTAATCATCAGGTCTTGGGTTATAAATATGCCGCCAGCGGACAATACGATAAAGCGATTGAGGAGTATAAGCTCGTGCTGCAGCAGGATCCATCCCAAAAAGATGCGTATTACAATTTGGGTTTCATTTATTCAAAATTGGCGCAATTTGATGAAGCGATAGCGAATTATATGCAGGTTTTGAAAATCGACCCCAAAGATGAAGAGACCTGTTACAATTTATCCTACATTTACAAAAAACTTTCCGATGCCGCTCAGGCCCAGGAATATTACAACCGGTATTTGGAATTGAAAAAGAAGTAGGGCTATAGCGGAGAGTCAATCGTGTTTGCAAAAAGTATGCTGGCAAAAAAGAGCGAGCTCGCCGTTGGCGTTGATGTCGGCAATTTTTCCGTGAAGGTTGCCCAACTTAGCCGCAAAGGCGATATCCTCACGATTGAAGGGCTGGGCTATTCGCTTATCGATCATAATAATTCAGATGGAATCACAGAAGCGATTAAAGCCGCTTGCCTCGAGGCAAAGCTTAGCCATAAAAAAGTCAACGCTTCCATTGCTTCTCAAGGCGCGGTCGTGCGCTATCTTCTTTTACCTCAAATGAACGATGATGATCTTGCCCGGGCCATGGAATTTGAGATTGAACGCTATGTCCCGTTTGATAAGGCAAGCATTGTCAGCGATTATCTCGTGCTCAAAGAGAAATCCGACAAGAAGAACGTCAAAATTCTTTTGGTTGCCGCGCGCAAGGAGTACGTTGACGCTCGCGTCAAAACCCTCAAAGACGCCGGCTTAGAGCCGGAGGTCATGACGATTGATTCCCTCGTATTGAAAAATGTTTTTGATATTAATTATCCCGAGAAAAAGAGTAAAACCGTCGGCATTTTGAATGTCGGCGCGAAAACATCCAACGTCAATATTGTCCGCGACTCTGTTTTATACTTTATGCGGGATATCCAATTGGGGGGCGACAGCATTACGCATTTGTTAAAAGAAAAACTGGATATAGATTTAGCCACGGCGGAGAAAACAAAACATGACTTAAAAGGGACGGATAAGGAAAAGTTTGAAATTATTGAGCCGGTTTTAGGCAATCTCCTTAATGAAGTTTACCTCTCGTTCGATTACTATGAAAGCGAGTTTGGCATGGTTGTTGATGAAGTGCTGCTGTGCGGCGGCAGCGCGCCGCTGGAATTTTTAGCAAATTTTTTAAAGGAAAACCTTAACCGCTCTGTTTCCGTACTAAATCCGTTTCAACAAATCAGTCTTTCTTCGGCCGTTTCCCGCCAGAGATTTGATGCGTTTGCTCCGGCTTTCGTTGTTTCGTTAGGCCTTGCCTTAGAAAGCTTTAACTAATATTTGTGGTGGGTTGTTTGGGCGGCCTTGCAAGTTAGGCCCTCGCGTGCTATACTTCGGCTGACAGTAAAGAACATTGTCAAAGGCAAACTACCCGTAAGGGTAGGACGCAAAGCTAAAGGGTCCCAGAGAAAGGGATAGCCAGTTGCCAATGGAAATCAGTTTGGTGATTGTTGCCCCGTTTCTCTATCGGAAATGGGGTTTTTCTTTTGGCGCGAAAAAAAACTTTCAAATGTCTTGACACAGAAAGGAGGGATTGGTAGCATAAAAACAATAAAAGACCGAAGTCATTGCAGGTTACCTGTTGTCAGAGAAGCACATGTGAAACGCACTCATACATCCATTCACCGCAACAGCTTCTGATGAAAAGGACTGCAAAACGCTTAATCAAGGTCAAGAGGGGAGGTAACAAAGATGAATAATAAAAAAGGTTTTACGCTCGTTGAAATTATGATCGTTGTCGCTATCATTGCCTTGTTGGCTGCTATCGCGATCCCGAACTTGCTTCGGGCCAAGATTTCAGCTAACGATGCGTTAGCGCAAGGGACGCTTCGTACTTTGTCCACGGCGTCAGAAACATTCGCGACGACCAGTGCGGGGCAATATCCAAGTGCTGTTACAGCGTTGACAGGCGCAACGCCGCCCTACATTAATAAGGCGTATTGCGGAACAACTGTTTCCGGCTATGGGTATAGCTGCACATTCGGAACGTCCGCCTATACGTTTGTGGCAACACCGCAAACCGTAGGGACATCTGGTACGACCACGTATACCATATCAACAGGTGGTATTTTGCTTCCATAGTTGAGTGGTGTTTTATCTGAAGGAAGGGGGCTTTGCAAAAAGCCCCCTTTTTTTATTGGTTGAAAGGATGTTGATTTTTTGAAAGACCAAAGTACAATGAGATTTATACGATGATGGAAAAGGAATTTCAGATGGCTTCTATGAAATACAGGCGGTTGAAAAAAGGGCTTACCCTGATCGAGCTTTTAATTTCCGCAAGCGTGTTTTTAATCGCACTTGTCGGGATTTTGATTAGCTATTTTACGTGTCTTGAATTAAGCGAGATTTCAAAGAATTCATCGCTGGCCCTTCATGCATCAAAGGCAAGGCTGGAAACGATTCGCAATACGACATTTAATCAAATTAAAGCAACGTATAACAACGTAACCTTTACGGTAGCTGGCCTAAACGGAATCGGCGTTAGTTACGTAGATGACTCCAACGCGCGGCTTTTGAAAATCACAATCAGTTTTTGCTGGAAGCAGGCCAGCGGGCGCGTTATGGGCGAAGACGCCAACTTAAATGGGCAGATCAATTCAGGCGAAGACGCAAATAATAACAGCATGCTTGATTCGCCGGTTCAGCTCGTAAGTTATGTTTTTCAATAGTATGGCGCAGGCGGAATATGAAAAAAAGGTGTTTTAAAAAAAGAGGCGGTTTTTCCCTGGTCGAGACAATGATGACGACGAGTATCTTTTTGATTGTCGCGGTAGGGACTTACTCCGCCTTGTCGTCCGGGCGTTCAACAATGTTTGAGACCGACACGAGCATGACGTTGCAACAAAACCTGCGCTATACTTTGGAAAAAGTGACGCGGGAATTGCAAGAGTCCGGCTTTGACAAAAACGGTGTTTGGCAGGTCGCTCTTTCTGACGCCGCGGGAGTGAATAATTCGGATATTTTACGGTTTTCCATCCCCATTATTTGCCATAGCGGCGACAGCGTTATTGATTCAAACAGCGATGTAGCTTATTGGGGAGCGCCGTTGACATGGGGATGCACAAGTTCCAGTTGTATGGATGCGGATGATAACTGCAATACCGTAGACTATAAAACGCTTGAATATAGCATCAACAGCTCAAATCAGCTTTTACGAAAAGTTTTGGACAACAATAGTGTGGCTGTCCGGCAGGACGTGGTTGCGCAAAATATCACGGATTTTCAGCTGACAAATAGCGCGGACCAAAATGTCGTGACGCTCCAAATTTCTGCTCAGAAGAAATCACCGACGAGCAAAACGCTAACCGCGGCCGCCGGCATGGATGTTTACTTGAGGAATTGATGGGCCAAGAAAGAAGTGGTGGAGCATGAAAAATCTTAAAAGCAATAAGGGCGTTGCCCTGACGATTTCTCTTTTGGTTGTTACAGTCATTATCATTCTTGGGGGAAGTTTTGTCGTTCGCAGTATATCCGAGAAAAAAGCCTCCGATCGCGAGTTGATGTCAACCAAGGCTTTCTACATCGCCGATGGCGGAAGCCAGGATGGATTAAACCGGCTCAACACCCTTATCAATACCAATATGCTCGCGACCATTAACGGCACAAATCCCCAGACCGTCGGCAATGACGCCGAGCAGTATGTCGGCAACAATAATAGTTTAGGTTTTTTAATCAAGTACGCGAAGGTAGGGAGCGCGGCGCAGTTTGTCTTGAATGGTTCACAGGCGAAATATACAGGGACAAGTACTTCTCTTGGAAATGGTTCTTATCGTTATGATATCATTGTAACGGCTAAAGGAAACCCAGTCACTACTTCAAGTGACCAGTGGGATTTTCCATATTATTACCGCATTGAAACGACCGGAACGGCCACAGGGGTACGTAAAGTTGCGGTGTCGGGGGATTTTACGGTGCGGGTTCAACGCGATAATTTCGCCAAATACGCGCTTTTCACCGACCACCATACGCTTCCCAGCGGCACGCCCGTGTGGTTTACCAGTTTCACAAATTTTGCAGGCCCCTTGCACAGCAACGATCAGCTCAATTTCGCGTTTAATCCCAGCGGCACATTTCAGGGGGCTGTTACGTCACAGAATGCAAAGGCGAAATTCTACAATAATAATAATCCCGTTCAAGTTAATGCTGACAGTAACCCGCCCAATGATGTGCCGACGTTTAACGCAGGGTTCACCAGGGGTGTTTCGCAAATCGTTTTAGCATCGTCCGTTCAAAAACAGGATTTGATTGATCAAGCGCGCGCGAGCGACAATACTCCGGGCAACGGTATTTTTGTAGCAAATAACGGCACAAGCGTGACCGGCGGGGTTTATGTCAGCGGCGATGCGACGGTCAGTCTGGGCGTTGACGCGAGTGATAACGCGACATATACAATTACGCAGGGATCAACAACCAAAACAATCACAGCGGATATTTCCAATAATCAAACAAAGGTTCAAACAGGGGCGACGACGCAGACGTATGCCGGCTTGCCCGATGGCGTTGATAATATCGGATCTATTCTTTACGTCAACGGCGCGATAACGAGTTTATCTGGGACGGTGCAAAAAGACACGGAGCTGACGGTTTCCAGCGAGAATGACATTGTTTTTACAAATAATGTTAAATACGCGGATTACAATGCCAGCGTGGGAACTCCGGGGACTGCCGGCTATACGCCGCCGAATGCCACCGGCAAAAAGAATTTACTGGGCATTGTCAGCTGGGGCGGCAATGTTCGCGTCGGGTCATCGGCGCCAAACGACATTGAAATGCACGGGATTATGATGGCGCGAAACGGGGTTTTTACCGTCGATAATTACAGCTCGGGGGGCTCTCGCGGGACGGCAACGCTTTTGGGCGGAGTGATTACGCAATTTTATGGGGCCTTTGGGACGGTCAACGGCGCAACGGGGCAAATCTTAACCGGTTACGGCCGCAATTTCAATTATGATGACCGAACGGCCGCGGGCAAGGCGCCGCCGTATTTTCCCAGCATGCAAACCTTTGTTGCCTTTACCAACGATATAACTGATAAAGTAGCCTGGCAGGAAGGGGGATTTTAATGTTAAACAATATGTCAAAATCTCAACAGAAAGTTTTGCTTATTTCTCTGGCTGTAGTTATTGTTGCGTTATTTTTGGTGAATCTCGCGATTAAACAAATGATGGATGAAACATCCGCGCCGGCGGTATCTGCGCCTCAAGTAAAGATTCAGCAGCGGATCAATCAATCCGAAGAAACCGGTTCGCAAAATCCGGTCGCAATAACGGAAGATTTACCGCAAGGCGCCGCCCTCGAGGCGCAAAAACCAGCAGATGTCAGCCCGCAAGATGGCTCCCAAGAAATTATTTATGAGCCTTCAATAAAAGATAATGTTTTGATACAATAAAGCCATCGTATGAAAAATATGTTGGCTGATTTTCTATCTTTTGCCAAGAAGCTTATTCCCGAGCTCAAAACCCGCAAGCCCTCCGTCGGCCTTGATATCGGAAACCATTCGTGCAAGGCCGTTGAACTCCTTCCGACAAAGGATTCCGTTGAAATAGCGCAGTTGGTCCTTGAGCCGATTGTTAACGCGGATGTCTCTTCGGCAATCAAAAAAATCATGACTAAAATCGATATGCAAACCAGAGATGTCTATACATCCGTGGCCGGCCACGGAACACTGGTTCGCTATATTGATATGCCGAAAATGTCGCTGGAGGATGCCCGGCGGTCTTTTTCTCTTGAAGCCGATAAATATTTTCCCTTTGCCAAGGAACAGATTTACACGGATTGTTCCATTATCAATTCTCAACGGGAAGATAATAAAATGTCGCTTCTGGTGGCCGCGGCAAAAAAAGAATTAATTGACCAAAGAATGAAACTCTTTACGGAATTAGGCCTGGATGCCAATTTTATCGGCCTCAATACCATTGCCCTTGTGAATGCCTTTAGCGAATTTCGAGCGATACAGGAAAGACAGCAAGAGGCTGCTTCTGGATGCATCCAAGATGTTTTTGGAATTCTGGATATGGGGGACACGTTGACCACATTGGTTGTTTTTAAAAATAATGTCCCTTCGTTTACGCGGGATATTTTTATCGGCGGTCGGGACTTAAACCGCAGTATCAGCAACGTGCTGGGTGTCAGCGCCGACGGGGCGGAAAAGCTTAAAGTGGATCCCCAGGATAAAAAAGAAGGCGTATTAAACGCCAGCGAATCGATTTTAAATAATTTAACTTCAGAGATACGCCTTTCCTTCGATTATTTTTCAACCGAGCAAAACGCGCAGATAGGGCAGCTTTTTCTAACCGGCGGAACTTCGTCATTAATAGGCATTGAGGATTTCTTCAAAAAGAGCCTGGACATTCCCATCGAAAAATGGAATCCCGTTAAAGCTTTTATACCCAGCGCTCAATCTTCAGAAAATCCTTCAGCCGATAAAGTTAACCAAGATGCGAATGTGTTTGGAGTCGCCTTAGGCCTGGCGCTGTCATAGTATGATTGAAATTAATTTTGTCCCCATAACGCTGCGAAAAAAACGCAAAAGCCACACTGCCGTGCCGGGCGCTTTCAGCTTTTCGCAAGAGGCCATCGTTGGGTTGGCGGGCGGGATGCTGGTTCTTTTATTTGTCATCCATTTCCTTTTTCAGCTGATCATTTTTACGCGGTTTGTCCAGTTAAAGATGGCAAAGAATCATTGGGGAAAAATATTACCCGATAAGGCAAAGGCTGATGCGGTCATCGGAGAGTTGCGCGGCCTGCAAAATAAAATCAGCACAATTGATAAGCTCAAGTCCGAAAGAAAAATCTCCTGGGCCCAGAAACTCAACGATATCAGCGACAATCTTCCGCGCGGCGTGTGGCTCAACAAGCTGTCCCTCAACGAAAAAGTCCTGCTTATTGACGGAAGTTCGGTTTCAAAAACAAAAGATGAAATGTCGGCCGTTGGGAATTTTGTTTCCAATCTCAAAGGCAAGCAATCGTTTATGGTCGGGCTGCAAAACCTTGAGTTGGGATCTGTCCAAAGGCGCCCTTTAAAAGTATTAGACCTTGTTGATTTTGTTATTAGCGTGAAACTGCAATGATCAATATCGTAGAAAAAGTTTCTTTGTTCATTAATGAAAAGGTTGACGAGAAAAGCCGCAATGCTGCCCTTGCCGGTTTAATTGTCCTCATCCTCATCGTTGATTACTTTGCCATCATGATGTGGCAGATCAAGGCGTTTTCCACAATCAATCCGCAGATCTCGACCCTCTCTGTTGATTTAAAAACAGCCAAGGAAAACATTAAAAATCTTACTCAATACCAGGCGCAGGTCAATCAGCTGACGATCAAGGCTAAAACGGCCGGGGCAGCCATTTTGTCGAAAGAGGCGATCCCCGGCGCGCTTGACAGCATCGCTTCTTTAGCAAAGGAATTTCATGTCAAGATTAATCAGATTTCACCTCTTAAGGAATCTCAAAAGCTTGCTTTAAGCGACGACAACGGGAAATATTTTTCTCTTCCTATTTCCGTTACCGCCAAAGGCGCGTACCACAATCTCGGGCAATTTTTTCAAGCGCTTGAGCAAAATGGAATTTTTATCCATCTGACGGATTTCAATATAACAGCCAGCGGCGATGATCCGTTGCGTCATCAGGCCGTGATGACAATGAAGGTGTTTGTGCGCGAAGACAAAGAAGAGGCGATAGCCGTTCCATGAAAAGAAATTTCTCCATCTTGGCTGTTTTAGCACTTGGGATGATTTCCACATTTACTTTTGCTCAAAGCGAAGGTTTTGTCTATAATGACCACGGGAAACGGGATCCTTTCTGGAAATTAGTCAGCCCCAGCGGAACGATTCTCCATTACGACAGCGATCTTTCAATGTCGGATTTGACGCTGGAGGGTATTATCTTTGATCCGTCAGGAAAAAGCCTGGCGGTTATCAACGGAATGATTTTGAAGGAAAACGACCGCGTTGCTGTTTTCCTTGTTGAGACGATTGAAAAAAACAGGGTTGTCTTATCGAAAGACCAAGAAAAATTTGTCCTTGAGTTAAAAAAGAAGGAGGAGTAGATGTTTAAAAGCGCAGTATTTGCCGTGTTTCTTGCGGCTGTTATTTTTGTGCCCGGGCATGCGTTTGCGCAAGGCTCGCCCGCTGTCAATGGCGCGACAAATGAAATACAACCGCAGGCACAATCTGCCGATTCCGATTCGCCCTCTGAGATTGCGGATGTAGTGGCGGTGGCGCCCGAGCAAAGCGTTTCAAAACCCGGCAATGTCACTTTGGATTTTCGCGATGCGGATATCCTCAATGTTCTTCGCGTTCTTTCCTATAAAAGCGGCGTCAATATTGTTCCCACGCCGGCGGTAGCCGGGCTCGTCACGGTTCAGTTAACAGATGTCCCCTGGGAACAGGCCCTGGGCGTGATTTTAGATACTTATGGATACGGTTATGACCGGCGTGGCAGCATTATCATTGTCACAACCATCGAAGATTTGAAAAAGCGGCGGGAAGACAATCAATTTTTAGCGGAACAGGAGCCGTTGACGACGAAAACGTTTGTCCTCAATTATGCCAAAGCCGCCGAGGTTGTCGCCTCGATTGACAAAATGAGAACGGCGCGGGGAACTGTTAATTTTGATGTCAGGACCAACGCGGTTATCGTTCAGGATATCCAGAGCAACATTGAACTGATTAGCCAGGTTATCCCTATTTTAGATGCGATGACGCCGCAGGTCCTCATTGAGGCGAAGATTATAGAAACAACGCTGAGCAATACGGAAAAACTGGGGATTGACTGGACGGCCAAGGCGACGTTGGCTGGGCCTAAGCGGCCGACAACGTTTCCTTTTGAAAAAGAAACGTCGAAATATATTTCGGACGCGTTTCCATCAGCCGCCTCATCGCTGTTTTCCTACGGCACGATTGATTACACGACCTTCCAGATGGTTCTGGAATTCCTGAAAACGCGCTCGGATACTAACATTGTGTCGAATCCGCGTATCGTGACCTTGGATAATCAAAAGGCGAACATCAATGTCGGGACGCAGTATCCGATACCGGCCTACACCTACAACGAGGAGCAGGCCAAGTTGCAGGTTTCCGGATGGAACTATATGGATATCGGTGTTATTTTTGAGGTCACCCCGCATGTGAATAATGCGGGATATGTGACGCTGGATATTATGCCTAGAGTAACGGCTATTTTGGACTATGTTACCGTCGAAAACACGTCGTTGCCTCGCTTGAGTAATGAATCAGCAGCAACGCGCGTGATGGTCAAAAGCGGAGACACCCTGGTGATCGCGGGCCTTATTAAAGACCAGACGACGGATACCAAAAAGAAGATTCCTTTCTTGGGGGACATTCCGATTGCGGGCCTCATCTTTCATAAAAACGAATTGGCCGTCACAAAGACGGAGCTTTTGATTTTTATGACGCCGCATATCTTGACCCCAACCGACCAAAAGCCGGCCGCCGATTCAGCGACATAGAATCTCTGGGCATCAACCACAACATTTTAAAGAAAAAGAGTAATCATATGCCAAAAGAAATACTTGTCAGTATTGCGCCAGCTGAAAAACGCGTGGCCATTGTCGAGAACGGAAAGCTCGATGATTTTCATATCGAAATCGACCGCCATGCCTCGATTTTGGGAAACATTTACAAAGGAAAAGTCGAAACGATCCTGGAATCCATTAACGGCGCTTTCGTCAATATTGGCGAAGGCAAAAATGGATTTTTGTATTTGACGGATACCGTCAATCCATTGGTTGAAGAGGAAGTCTCGGGGCCGCTAAAATTTATTAGCAAGATATTTAAGAAAGAGGAAAAACCGAAGGAGCCGAAAAACACCAAAATCCCCGCGTTAAAACCGGGCGATGAAATTTTGGTGCAAGTTGTCAAAGAGCCGTTTGGTAATAAAGGCGCGCGGCTGACCACGCATGTGAGCCTCGCCGGAAGATTTGTCGTTTTTATGCCGTACGATGAGCACGTCGGTGTTTCCAAAAGAATCGGCGATGACGCCGAGCGCCTGCGGCTGCGCGAAATTCTCAAGGAAATGAATGTCGCTAAAAACGCCGGGTTTATTGTGCGCACGGCCTCATTGCAAAAAGGCAAACGGGAGATTGTCCGCGACGGCCGGTTTCTTTTGAGCATCTGGCACAAGATTAAAAAAATGGCTGAACAAAAAAGCGCGCCGGCCTTGATTTATAAAGAATATGATCTGATGTGGCGGATTGTCCGCGATTTTTTAACAGAAGACGTCGAGCGGCTTCTGATTGATTCGCAGGAAGATTGCGCGCGGCTGCAAAAATTTGTCCGCACGTTAATCGGCCGGGAGATGGTCAGCAAGATTCATTGTTATAAAGGCGATGCCCCGCTTTTTGAGGCGAAAAATATTTCCAGCGAGCTCAATAAGATTTACGATCACAAGGTCTATTTAAAATCTGGCGCCTACATCGTGATTGAGCCCACCGAAGGGCTGATTGTCGTTGATGTGAACAGCGGGCGGTTTAAAAGCCACTTGTCCCCTGGGGACGCCGCGTTCGCCGTTAACTGCGAGGCCGCGCCCGAAATCGCAAGACAGTTGCGTTTGCGGGACTTAGGTGGTATCATTGTCATCGATTTTATCGACATGCCTAAAGATTCGCATCGAAGGCGCGTCCATCAGATTTTAGAGCAGGCACTTCTGAAGGACCACTCCAAGACGGAGGTTTCAAAGATCTCGTCGTTGGGCTTGGTTGAAATGACCCGCGAGCGCACGGGCAAAACGATTGAATCCATTTCCTTCACCAATTGCCCGTATTGCGACGGGAGAGGAAAAGTTAAGATCGAATGAAACGATAGTTCAAATATTTTTTTAAAACGACATAAGGGAGGAAAGAATGTACGCGATTGTTCAGATTGGTTCTTTGCAATACAAGGTTACACAAGGCGATACCATTGACGCCCAGCTTATGGATGAAAAAGAAGGCGCAAGCGTGACCTTGGAAAATGTCCTTTTGTTTTCCGACGGAAAAGAGGTCAGGGTGGGGCGGCCGTATCTTACGGATGTGAAGGTTGTCGCCAGCGTTGTCGAGCATCACAAAGATGATAAGGTGATTTCGTTTAAATTTCGCCGCAGAAAGAATTCCCTTTGGAAAAAAGGGCATCGCCAAAAACTTACCTCGCTTAACATCACAAAAATCACCGCGTAAGAAACACAACTTTTCATGACGTTTGTTGATCACGCAAAAATCTTTGTTCAGGCCGGCCGCGGCGGCAAGGGCTGTGTTAGCTTTTATTCCGACATGCGCACGCGTTATCCCAGGCCAGACGGGGGAGACGGCGGCAAAGGCGGAGACATCATTTTTGTTGCCGACCCCAAAATACAAACCCTTTTAGATTACCGTTTTAAACAGCATTATAAAGCGCAAAGCGGCGGGCACGCCTCAAGTAAGGGGCAAAGAGGAAGATCCGGAGAGGATTGCTTGCTTAAGGTTCCCGTCGGGACGCTGATTAAAGATTACGCGACAGATCTGATTATCAAAGATTTGGTGCTTGAGGGCCAAGAGGTGATTGTTGCCAAAGGCGGGCGCGGCGGGATTGGCAATCACCACAATCATACGCCCAAAGGTGCCCAAGAAGGCGAGCAAAGGGATATCCTTCTGGAGCTAAAAGTGATTGCGGATGTGGGGATCGTCGGTTTTCCCAACGCCGGAAAATCAACACTGATTTCCAATATCTCCCGGGTCAAATCAAAAATCGCGAATTACCCTTTTACCACCAAGCAGCCGATTCTGGGAATTGTTGACGACGGAGACAGTCATTTTATTATCGCCGATCTTCCCGGGCTTATCGAAGGGGCGCACGAGGGAAAAGGTTTAGGTGATAGGTTTTTGCGTCACGCCGAGAGGACAAAGGTTTTGGTCCACATGATTGATATGTCGGGGGTGGAAGGCCGCGACCCCTTGGATGACTACAAGATTATCGCCAATGAATTACAACAATACAGTGAGAGTCTTTATTTCAAAAAAAGGGTTTTGGTGGCCAATAAAATGGATCTGCCTGCGGCCAAAGAAAATTTAAAACGGTTTAAGAAAAAATATCAGGAAAAGATTTTTGTGATTTCCGCTTTAGAGAAGGAAGGCCTGGAAAAATTAGTCACCGCCTTAAAGGATCTCTTATGTCGCGAGCTAAAGAAATCAGACACATAATTGTTAAAATTGGTTCGGGGGTTATTGAAGCGCACAAAACCAAATCAGAGGGAAGCGATCTCTCCGCACTTGTCGAGGAGATGAGCCGTTTGCATGAAAATGGAACGGCCATTGTTCTCGTTAGTTCTGGTGCCATTATCCTTGGGATGGGCGAATTAAATCTAAAAACGCGCCCCGCGGATTTGGCATCGCTTCAGGCTTGCGCCGCCGTCGGACAGGCGGTCTTGATGCGGACCTATAGCCGCTTGTTCGAGAGACATAAGATTAAATGCGCGCAGATTTTACTTACCTGGGATGATTTTAATGACCCCAAACGGCGCGAGAATGCGCGGCATACTTTAAAAAAATTATTGGAGAACACGGTTGTTCCTATCATTAATGAAAATGACACGACCTCGACGGATGAAATCAAGTTCGGGGACAATGACAAGCTTTCCGCTAAGGTCGCAAAACTTATTGACGCGGACCGGCTCGTGATACTTTCTTCCGGCGTCAAAGGTTTCCATGATGACAAAGGAAAGCATATTCCGCGCGTAGATGGAAAGATAACCGATCAAATCCAAAGCTTTGCGATGGATACGACAAATAAAAATGTTTCGAAGGGCGGCATGATTACAAAATTGGAGGCGGTGAAGGTGGCGACCTCCAACGGCATTCCCTGCGTGATTGCCGGCAGCGGAACAGCGAGTGTTTTGACCAGCGTTGTTCAGGGCGAACCAAGAGGGACTTATTTTGCGCCTGTGAAACACGGGACTTATCCTTCAGAAGAAGAAAAAAATGAATCTTCGAGATGACATGATACGAATGGCCAAAGCCGCTAAAAAAGCGTCTTTAAAACTTGCTGTTGTTTCAACGGCAGAGAAAAATCGCGCCTTGGCCAGAATGGCCAAGGCGCTTCTTAAGCAGCGCGGTTATCTGGTGCAGGAAAACGCAAAGGACATTGCCGCGGCGCAAAAACATGGTTTTTCAAAAGCCCTTGTGGAGCGTCTCATCCTTACCGAAAAACACATCAAGGAAATGGTCGATTGCCTTCTGGCAACGGCAAAACTCCAAGATCCCGTCGGCGAAACGATCAAAACCTTCCGCCGTCCCAACGGCCTTCTTATTAAAAAAGTCCGCGTTCCCATCGGTGTTATCGGGATTATTTATGAATCACGCCCCAATGTTACAAGCGATTGTATCGGGCTTTGTTTAAAATCCGGAAACGCGGTGATTTTAAAAGGCGGGCGTGAGGCCATCCACTCTAATAAAGCTATTTTTCACGTCCTGAAAGAGGCGATAAAGAAAACAAACGTTCCTCGGGATGCTATCCAGCTTGTGACATCTCTTGACCGCAAGGCCGTCAATATTCTTTTAACGTTGGATAAGTATGTTGACCTTATTATTCCCCGCGGCGGCGAGACGCTCATTAAATTGGTTGCCGATCAATCAAAGATTCCTGTGATTAAGCATTACAAAGGTATTTGCCATACGTATGTGAGCCATCGGGCAGATATTAATATGGCACAAAGAATTTGTTTAAACGCGAAAGTTCAAAAGCCCGCCGTTTGTAACGCCATGGAAACCCTTTTGGTCCACAAAAATGTCGCGGGGAAATTCTTGCCTAAAATGATTGGTGAATTCCAAAAGTATGGTGTTGAAATCCGCGGTTGCCCCAAAACGAGACGCATAGTTAAGGCGGGCGTCAAAGCGGCTGTGGATGAAGATTGGGATACAGAATATTTAGACCTCATTTTGTCGGTCAAGGTTGTGGGCAGCCTTCAAGAGGCCGTCGGACATATCAATACGCACGGCTCGCATCACTCGGACGCGATTATTACAAAGGATAAAAACGAGGCGCAGAAGTTTCTCGAGTCTGTTGATTCCGCGTGCCTTTATGTTAATGCCTCGACGCGCTTTACCGATGGCTATCAATTCGGGTTTGGCGCCGAGATCGGAATCAGCACGGATAAAATTCACGCCCGCGGCCCCATGGCGCTGGAAGAATTAACGACATATAAATATCTGGTTTACGGCAGGGGCCAGGTTCGCGTATGAAACGGATCGGGATTTTTGGCGGGACATTTAATCCGATTCATATCGGGCATTTGGCGGTGGCACAGGCCGCGCAGGAAGCGATGAGACTGGACAAGGTGATTTTTGTCCCGTCGAATTGGCCGCCGCATAAAAACACCGACACCCTGGCGGCGGCCAAACATCGGTTCAACATGGTTCGTTTGGCGATTAAGGATAATCCGCGTTTTGCGATTTGTGATTTTGAAATCCGCCGAGAAGAAAAATCTTATACCATTGACACCTTGGGGTATTTCCGCCGGGTGCTTCCGGCAAAGAGCAAACTTTTTTTTATTATCGGCGGAGATACGTTGCCGCATTTAAAAAGTTGGCGGTATATTGCTGACATTTTAAAGCTGGTCACATTCATTGTCGCCAACCGTCCGGGGCAATTTAAAAAAAGCTCCGGGAAAAAAATTGATTACCATGCGATTACGATGCAGGGGATTGATATCTCATCGTCTTATCTCCGCCGGAGGATTGCGGAAGGAAAAACTGTAAAATATTATGTTGTGGATTCCGTCTTAAGGTATATTAAAGGGCATCGGTTATACACAAAGAGTTGAATTTTTATCCAGTGAGAGGAGTTTGTTATGGGGAAGAAAACTAAAAGAGTGAAAAAGGCTTTAAAACCCGTCGTGGCGCAGGCGCCGCGAAGTGAAATCAAGTTTGGGACCGATGGCTGGCGCGCCGTCATTTCTGATAAATTTACTTTTAAAAATGTTTCCATCGTGGCGCAGGCTGTCAGTGAATGGGTCAATCACGATTTAAGAAAAAAATCGGATGTCCCCAAGCGTGTGGCCGTTGGGTATGACACCCGCTTTCTTTCAAGCGAATACGCGCAGACCGTTAGTTGCGTGCTCTCGGCCAACGGCATTGAAGTTTTATTGTCCGACACGGCAATTCCGACGCCATCTTTAAGTTTTGGAACGGTTAAAAAGGAATGCCTGGCCGGTATTATGATTACGGCCAGCCATAATCCCGCGAAATTTAACGGGATCAAAATAAAAACCGACAAAGGCGGCGCCGCAACGGCGGATATCACCAATGCGGTTGAAGATTACCTTGATAAAACAGAGGTCAAAACGATATCTTTAGAGGCCGCCGAAGAAGAAAAGAAAATCATTATCCATGATTTCAAAGTGGATTATATTAATTTTCTGCGGTCGTATCTTGACTTGAAATTAATTAAATCTTCTCGGTTTAAGGTGTTGACGGATGCTATGCATGGCAGCGGCAACGGGCTGATGGCGCAAGTTTTAAAGGGCACGGATGTCCGCCTGACACTGATGCGCGACGATGTTAACCCATCCTTTGATGGCGGTAAGCCGGAACCGGTGATCGAATATCTAAGCGGTATTGTTCAGCGCGTCAAAAAAGAAAAGTTTGATTTAGGGTTAGTGTTAGACGGTGATGCCGACCGCATTGCGGCGGTCGCCTCCGGTGGAGAGTTTATTCATCCGCAAAAGATTTTGGGGCTTTTGATTTTGCATTTGGTGCGAAATCGCGGGCGCACGGGGGGTGTTGTTAAAACGATCTGCGGCACGACGATGATTGACAACATCGCCTCAAAACTTGGCCTAAAACTTTATGAAACGCCGGTGGGTTTCAAATACATTTCGGATTTGATGACTTCCGAAAATATCGTGGCGGGAGGAGAAGAGGCGGGGGGAATGGGCTTACAGGATTATATTCCCGAACGCGACGGGACGCTTGCCGGGCTTTTACTTTTGGAAATGATGGTTTATCAGAAAAAAGACATGAGAAAGATTGTCCGCGAAATGGAAAAAGAATTCGGGCAATATTTTTATGAGCGGCTCGATATGAAGCTTTCCCGTGAATCGTTTGATTTGGACAAAGTCAAATCCATGAAAAGGATTTTGGGCAAAAAGGTTGTGGATGTCAAAGATTTCGACGGCGTTAAACTGATTTGCGAGGATGAAAGCTGGCTCATGTTCCGCCCTTCCGGTACCGAGCCGCTGGTGCGCGTTTATGCCGAGGCCAAATCGCGAAGCAAGGCGCAAAAGATCATTAAGCTTGGGGAATCAATCGTGAAAAAAGGATAGCCTCACGATGATCTATTGGTTTGCCCACGGTTTATGGATGGTCATTAGCAAGGTTTTCTTTCCCATCCGCGTTTATGGGCGCGAACATCTTCCCCAAAAAAAAGGCTTTATTCTCGCCAGCAATCACTTAAGCAATTTAGACCCGATGGTTTTAGGATTGGCCAGCGGCCGGCGGCTAAGTTATGTGGCCAAGGAGTCGCTTTTTAAAAACAAATTCTTCGCTTTCGTTTTACATCAAGTAGGTGCCTTCCCTATTAAAAGGGATGCGGCGGATATCGGTGCTATTAAGGAAGCCATTCGGCGATTGAAAAGTGGGTCGAGTGTTGTTATTTTTCCGCAAGGGACGCGCAAAGCAAAGGCAGAAGAAGAAAAGATTCAATCGGGAGTTGGGTTGCTGGCCGCCAAAAGCCAGGCTTCTATTATCCCCGCTTTTATTCAAGGTTCCGAGCACATTCTTGCGGCCGGTCGAAGGTTTATCAAGCCCGGCCGCATCCGCGTTTTTTTTGGGCCGGCTGTTTTTTATAACCCAAGCGATTCCTACCAAGACCTTGCCATACGCACGATGCGCTGTATCAACGAGTTAGCTTCCGGCGCCCCCGTTAAAAGATTTTAATTGACAAACCCGGGTTTATCGCACATAATTCATTACTTTAAATTTGTGGAAATTTTGTTTTTCACGGTTTAAAGAATTGAATAGAAAAGGGAAGGTATTTTATCATGCCAGTAAGCGATCAAAGATCTGTTATGGAAGACTTGTACAAAAGTACAATGAAGGACATCAACGAAGGTGAGGTCGTGAAAGGCACCATTGTCGGGGTGACCAATCAAGAGGTGATTGTTGATATCGGTTTTAAATCCGAAGGATTTGTTTCCATCGAGGAATTTTACAGCAAAGACGATGTCAAAATTGGAAGCGAGATTGATGTTTTGATAGAGGCGATTGAAGATGAAGACGGGCGGCTCATTCTTTCTCATAGCAAAGCCGAGCGGTTAAAAGGCTGGCAAAAAATCGGTGCCAATGTCAGCGAAGGCGATTTGGTCGAAGGCCGGGTTGTCAAGCAAGTGAAGGGTGGATACATTGTTGATGTCGAGGGCGTGGAGGCCTTTTTGCCGTTATCCTTGTCGGCCTTCAAGGGCGTTGCCGTTTCCGATGTCATGAGCAATAAATATAAATTTCAGATTACAAAGCTCAATAAGCAGCGCCGCAGCCTCATTCTTTCCCGTCGAGATGTTGTTCAAAAGGAGCGAGAAGCCGCCAAAGCAAAACTTTGGGATCTGCTTGAAAAAGGGCAAAGACGCACGGGAGTCGTTAAGGGAATCACCGATTTCGGCGCGTTTATTGATTTGGGCGGCATCGACGGCCTTTTGCATATCACCGATATGTCTTGGTCGCGCATCAGCCATCCTTCCGAGCTTGTTGCCTTGGGAAATAAAATCGAAGTTTTAATCTTGGATTTTGATAGGGTCAACGCGAAAGTCTCTTTAGGGCTAAAGCAGATTACAGCCAATCCTTGGACGGAGGTCGCTGAAAAATGCCCCGTGGGTTCAAAGGTTAAAGGCAAGGTTGTCAACATCATGCCCTATGGAGTTTTTATTGAAATTGAAAAAGGCATTGAGGGGCTTTTGCACGCCTCAGAAATCACGTGGCAAAAAAAGATGATTAACCCGCAAGAGTTTTTTGCGATTGGTGATATCGTTGAAGTCCAAATTATCAGTATTGATAAAGACGCCAAAAGGATTTCTTTAAGCACGAAACAATTAGAGGCTAATCCTTGGCTTGAGGCGGAAGCGAAATTTTCTATAAACTCTCACGCTGAGGGGAAGGTGCGAGGCTTCACGGACTACGGAGCGTTTATTGAGCTGGGATCAAATTTGGAAGGCATGATCCATGTCTCCGATATGTCGTGGACGCGCCGTGTTGCCCATCCACAAGAGGTTCTCAAAAAAGGCCAGAGCATCGAATCCGTCATTTTAGCGGTCGATGCGGAAAATCGTAAAATTACCCTTGGCTTAAAGCAGCTCATGCCTAACCCATGGCCGGAGATTGCCAAGAAATATCCCGTCGGTAGTGAAATTGACGCCGAGGTTGTCACAAATTCGAATTTCGGCGTTTTTGTTAAACTGGAAGAGGAAGTCGAGGCTCTGATTTATTCTTCTGAGATTGACAAAACTGTTGCCGCAACGATGAAAACCGGCGATAAAGTCAAAGTAAAAGTGATCAAGGTTGACCCTGAGCAGATGAAGATAGGGGTTAGCACAAAACTTATTTGACGATATTGCCATCACACACCTGATTTTTCCCGTAGCCACCGTGTTACAAAATGCGTATGACTATTGCCGAGCTAGTTAAAAAAATATCTCGAGGAACAAGCGAGATTATCAATACGGAAGATCTTGAAGTAAAGCTTGCGCAAAGCCTCAAGGTTAAAAAGCCGCTTTGCGTCAAAGCCGGTTTTGACCCTACAGCGCCGGATATCCACTTGGGCCATGTCGTCCTTTTGCGAAAGCTTCGCCAGTTTCAGGATTTGGGCCACACGGTTTTCTTTTTGATAGGCGATTTCACCGCTCAGATTGGTGATCCGACGGGGCGCGATCAGATGCGCCCGCGCATGACCCTCGAGCAAGTTGCGCAAAATGCCAAAACCTACAAAACCCAAGTCTTCAAGATTCTCGATCCTAAAAAAACCAAAGTTGTTTTTAACAGCAAGTGGCTGGGAAAGCTAACCGCGCAAGAAATTCTGGAGCTTTCAACGCGCTGCACCGTGGCGCAGATGCTGGCGCGCGCGGATTTTAAGAAACGCTTTGAACTCGGGAAAGAAATCAGCATTCTCGAATTTATTTACCCTTTATTGCAAGGTTACGATTCGGTTTATTTAAAAGCGGATATCGAGCTTGGCGGATCGGATCAGAAATTTAATCTTCTCATGGGCCGGCAGCTCCAGGAGTCTTTTAAACAATCTCCCCAGGTTGTCATGATGACCCCTTTGTTGGAGGGAACGGACGGCCTTTTAAAAATGAGCAAATCGCTGGGAAATTATATCGGGATTAACGAACCGCCCAAAGAAATTTTTGGAAAGATTATGTCGGTGAGCGATGAGCTGATGCACAAGTATTATGAACTATTAACCGATGTTGATTTAGCAAGCGTTAAAACGCTTCATCCTAAGGAAGCAAAAATGCGGCTTGGAGAAAATATTGTTTCCCAGTTTTATTCGGCAAAGGAAGCGAAGAAGGCGCGCGAAGATTTTGAAAGGATATTCAGCCAGAAAGAGAACCCGGGAGAAATTTTTGAATATCAATTTTCAAAGGAACAGACCTTGAACATAGCGGATGTTCTGGTGGAGGCAAAGCTGGCAGGGTCGAAAAATGAAGCCCGCCGCCTGTTAGCCCAAGGGGCGGTGACGCATGACGGCAAAAAGATTGACGATGAGCACTGGATGCTTTGTCAGGGGGTTTTAAAAGTCGGCAAGCGGCGTTTTTTAAAACTGGTTGAACAAAAATAATTTTTGGTTTGCAAAGTACTAGAATCAATAAATAAAACCAAATAAAAACTTGACAATAAAATTACTCGTGGTTATACTTAAGCATTTCGTCAGCCCCTGTAGCTCAGCCGGTAGAGCACGTCCTTGGTAAGGACGAGGTCACCGGTTCGAGACCGGTCGGGGGCTTTATATGAAACGTAAGGTTGGATTAAAAATAAAATGCGCGAACATGTTCAATTTGAATGCACCGATTGCCGTCGGAGAAATTATAACGCCACCAAGGATAAAAAGAAGCATCCGGAACGATTGGAATTAAAAAAATTCTGCAGATCCTGCCGGAAGCACACCATTCATAAAGAAGTAAAAAAATAACAAGGGATTATAGGCCTGTAGCTCTAATTGGTAGAGCGACGGTCTCCAAAACCGTGCGTTGCAGGTTCGAGTCCTGCCAGGCCTGCATCGCTACTGATAAAAAAGATGATTGCTAAAGTTAGGAATTTTGTCATGGAAGTCACGGTTGAGTTAAAGAAGGTCACGTGGTCAACGCGCCGGGAACTTCTTGATGCCACCTGGATTGTCTTGATTTGCTCCGCGATGCTGGGTGTTTATATCGGGATAACGGATTTTGCTCTTTCAAAATTTATCGGATTACTGATTAAATAAAATGAAGTGGTACGTCGTCCATACGCAAACAGGGTTAGAAGAAAAGGCCAAAGCCGGCCTTGAAAGCCGCATGCTTAAGACGGCGCTCAAGGATTTTATCGGTGAGGTCGTTATCCCGACAGAGCAGATTTCGGAAATACGCGGAGGGAAAAAAAGAATTTCCGCGCGAAAATTTTTCCCGGGTTATATCCTTGTCAAAATGGAGATGACCAAAGAAAGCTGGTATTTGGTCAAGACAACACCCGGCGTGACAGGTTTTATCGGCGCGAACAATAAACCCGCTCCCATTCCAGAATCAGAAGTTGAGAATGTCTTAAGACGAACGCACGATACAGAAGCAAAACCAAGCCCGAAAATTACCTTTGAAATCGGCGAACCGATTCGGATCGCCCAGGGCCCTTTTGCGAATTTTAACGGATCCGTCGTTGAGGTTTATCCCGAACGAGGAAAATTGAAGGTCAGCGTTTCTATTTTTGGCCGCGCCACACTCGTTGAGTTGGAATACTGGCAAATCGAAAAGGTCTAATATGGCAAAAGAAGCCGTCGCACAAATTAAATTATATGTTCCCGCGGGGCAGGCAAATCCCGCACCGCCGGTTGGGCCAGCGCTGGGCCAGCATGGCGTGAACATCATGATGTTTTGCAAGCAGTTTAACGAACGGACCAAGGGAAAAGAAGGGCTCACACTCCCGGCGGTCATCACGGTTTATAAAGACAAATCTTTTGATTTTATTATCAAGTCGCCGCCGACATCGGTTTTGATTAAACGCGCGGCAAATTTGGCAAAGGCCTCGGGAACTGCCGGTAAAGAAAAAATTGGGACACTCACGCGTAAACAAGTCGAAGAAATCGCCAAGCAAAAGATGGAAGATCTTAATACCATTGACATTAAGCAAGCCGTTAGCATTGTGTCAGGAACGGCGAGGAGCATGGGGATAGAGGTTTTACAATGAGCAAACTTACCAAGCGCATGAAGGAAGTTGTCAAGATTTCGGATAGGAAAAAAGCCTACCCGATTTCGGAGGCTATAGCGGCTGTCAATAACGCTCCTAAGCTTAAGTTTGATGAGACGGTGGAACTGCACTTTCATTTGAGCATTGATTTAAAAAATAGCGAACAATCGATTCGCGGTACGGTTCTTTTGCCGCACGGAAGCGGAAAAACCGTTCGCATCGCGGCCTTTTGTAAAGGCCCGCAGGCAGAGAAGGCCAAAGAACTTGGCGCAAATTACGTCGGAGCAGAGGACCTTATTGAAAAAGTAGAAAAGGGCCTTCTTGATTTTGACTGTGCCATAGCCACGCCGGATATGATGCGTGAATTAAGCAAGCTTGGAAAAATTTTGGGCCCGCGCGGGCTTATGCCCAGCCCTAAGGCGGGAACCGTTACGCAGGATGTGGAGCGCGCGATTAAAGAAGTTAAAGCCGGAAAAATTGAATTTAAATCTGATAAACAAGGCGGTATTCACGTCGGAATCGGGAAACGGTCATTTTCGGCGCAGCAGCTTTTTGAAAACGCGTCACATGTGCTTGAGGCGATCAATCATGTTAAGCCGGCGAGCATTAAAGGGAATTTGATAAAGAGCCTTTTTCTTTCAACCACAATGGGTCCCGGGGTCAAGGTTGCTTTATGACAAAAATCGGACAAATATATCGTCAAGGTGTTGCCGCTAATATAAGGGAAGGCGTTCAAAACCGTTCCAGTGTTTTCTTGGTAAGCTACTCAAAGGTTTCCAGCCTTCAGATGGATAACTTGCGCAAGACGCTTCGGCGCGCGGGTGCCCGCATGTATGTTTCCAAAAATACCGTTGCCCGCAAAACTCTGCAGGACCTTCAATTTGGAACATTGGCTGATAAAATCAAAGGCCAAACGGCTTTTATTTGGAGTGACGGCGATTCGGCCGAAATCTCCAAGACGCTGACAAAATTTACCAAGGAATCCGCAGGCGTTTTGATTCAGGGCGGCCTTTTGCAGGGGAAAATTTTAGAGCCAGCCGATGTCAAAAGGCTGTCGGATTTACCGTCGAGAGAAGTATTATTAACCATGCTGTTGGGTTCGCTTCAGTCACCGCTCACGGGGCTCTTGCATGCCTTAAGCGGCAAGACACGCGAACTCATTTATCTGTTAAAACAATTAAGCGAAAAAAAAGAGGGAGGTAAGTAACATGTCGGAAAATGCCACGCAGGAACAAGCGGCGAAGAGTGTTTCGCCCAAATTGGAAGAGGTCATCAAGACGATTGAAGCCTTAAGCGTCCTTGAACTTTCTGATCTCGTCAAAGGGATCGAAGACAGGTTTGGTATCAAAGCGGCTGCGCCTATGATGGCGGGGCCCATGATGGCCGGCGGCGGTGCATCTGGCGGTGCGCAAGCCCCAGCGGAAGAAAAGACATCGTTTGATGTTGTCTTAAAGACCGTGGGTGCCAACAAAATCGGTGTTATCAAGGAAGTCAGGTCCGCGACAAATCTTGGGCTTAAAGAAGCCAAAGATCTCGTCGAAGCGGCCCCTAAGACAGTGAAAGAAGCGGTGCCCAAAGAAGAAGCGGAAGACCTCAAAAAGAAACTCGAGGCCGCAGGCGCTACCGTTGAATTGAAGTAATCGACTTGTCGATTCGCATCATTTTTCACTGACGAGACATAACACCACTAAAAAAAGAATAGGTTATGCAAAAAATAAAAATTAGGGACTTCAGTAAGATCCGCGACACGTTTGAATTGCCAGGCTTACTCGATGTTCAGGTTGATTCCTATGCCCATTTTCTGCAAAGGGAAGCCCTTCCTGACGCGCGCAAAGACCAAGGGTTGGAAGAAGTCTTTCGCGAGGTTTTTCCCATCGATAGTTATGACGGGCAGATTCGCCTGGAGTATCTGAGTTATAATTTTGGTAAAGAAAAATTTTCCTGTTATGAGTGTCAGCGGCGGGGCATGACGTATTCGGCCCCCTTGAAAGTTAAGCTCCGTTTAATTACGCCTGTTGATATCAAAGAGCAGGAAGTTTATTTCGGTGATTTTCCGCTGATGACCGACACGGGAACGTTTATCATCAACGGCGATGAGCGGGTTGTGGTTTCTCAGATTCAGCGCTCACCGGGCGTTTCTTTCGAAGAAGAAAAACATCCCACCGGAAAAAGTATTTATTACGGGCGCATTATTCCGTCACGCGGGGCATGGTTTGAAATCAAATATGATTTAAACGACACGCTAATTGTTTATGTGGACCGCCGAAGAAATTTTCCTGCGACACAGGTCCTTCGGATTATGGGATTGTCTTCGCCCGAAGATATGCAGAAGATGTTTGGTGATGCCTTTGAGAAAGTTAAAAATACCCTCGAGCGCGACCATACGACATCTAAAGATGAGGCCCTTCTTGATTTTTACAAGAAAATGCGTCCGACTGAACCGGCCACCGTTGAGGTTGCCGACCAGCTTTTTTTCCGCTTATTTTTTGATCCCAAACGCTATGATTTAAGTAAAGTCGGCCGTTTTATCATTAACCGCAAGCTCAGTATCAATGTGCCGATTGAAAACCGCGCGCTGGATATCGCGACCGTCGTTGCTACCATGAAATATCTGATTACTCTGCGCGAGGGCGTGGGGCAGATTGATGACATTGACCATTTAGGTAACCGTCGCGTTAAAGGTGTCGGGGAATTGGTTCAAAATCAGGTGCGCATCGGATTGGCGCGCCTGGAGCGTTCTATTAAAGAACGCCTTGTTGTCATGAGCAATTTTGAAAACCTGACAGCCCACCACTTGATTAACTCCCGTCTTTTTTCAAATCAAATCCAAGATTTTTTTGCCAGAAGCCAGCTTTCACAGTTTATGGATCAGGTGAATCCTTTGGCGGAAATGACGCATAAACGAAGAATCAGCGCCATCGGGCCCGGCGGTTTGTCGCGCGAACGGGCGGGCTTTGAGGTCAGAGACGTTCATCCGACGCACTATGGCCGCGTTTGCCCCATCGAAACGCCTGAAGGCCCCAATATCGGTTTGATTGCCTCGCTAACAACATGTGCCCGTGTTAATGAGTTAGGTTTTATCGAAACGCCATATCGCAAGGTTGTCGATGGGGTGGTTACAAAGAAAATTGAATACTTGACGGCCGATATCGATCAGGACAAGCATATCG
>ORJL011935988.1_pt1 | contig 58823 bp, 52 predicted proteins | sample 1779941 | NCBI WGS metagenome assembly ORJL01 (sample SAMEA104232317, study PRJEB22302) | groundwater metagenome | biome: forest; feature: aquifer; material: groundwater | place: USA | collected 2011-08-07 | depth 5.8 m | reverse complement strand
TCTTGTTTTGGCTGCGGCGGCCTTGGTTGTAGTCATGGTTGGTGTATTTGTTTTTACAACTCGTGGTAAGGGTACCGATGATTTGGTAATCCCCTCACCTTTGAGTGTAGTAACACCTAGCCCAACCGTAGAAGATATCGATTTTTCTAAAAATGAAGGCCAAAAAATGAATTTACCGTTTCAATTGCTAAAAAAGGAAGAGATTGAAGGCAAGCAGGTGAGGCTAGCTACAAATCACGGGACGATTGTACTCAAATTATTTGGTGACGCACCTATTGCCGCATCAAATTTTATTTCACTGGCGAATAAGGGTTATTACAATAATCTGATTTTTCATAGGGTGATAAAGGGTTTTATGATTCAAGGCGGAGACCCTAAGGGTAACGGTACAGGGGGGCCGGACTACTCCTTTGTGGATGAATTAAATCCTGAAAGCGAATCCTATAAGATCGGCTACACTCGAGGGATAGTTGCAATGGCAAATGCGGGACCTAATACAAACGGCAGTCAGTTTTTTATAATGCACCAGGATTATCAGTTACCACATAACTACACGATATTTGGACGTGTGGTTTCTGGAATTGAAGTTGTGGATGAAATTGCAAATTCGCAGGTAGATGAAAATGACAAACCCCTGAACCCTGCTGTGATTACGTCTGTTGCGGTTGAGTAACTACCTGAATTTTCTTTTTAGTTTATAAATAACCTTATTAAATTTTGATTCTTCGATGAGTGCTGTGTATATCCAGTATTTTAGGTCTTTAGAACCGAATTTTATTTCTTTTATAAAACTCTCCAAAAATTTATTCGGCGTTATGTCCTTAAAATCCTCTTTTCTTTCCCAGATTTTGGCGAAAACAATAAAAGAGTAGAATGATTGCAGTATGGACAGTACTAGACCGTGCATGCCGTCCCTGTAGCCATTCTGTGCAAAAAAAGTCTTCAAGAAATCATTTAAGGGAAATCTAATCGCATCATACCAATAAATGGATTTTCCCGATTTGATAAAGTTAGTGACTTCCGATTCAGTATAGGTATTGTCCATCTTTTTTATGAACTGAGACACGGTCTGGTAATTGTAATGAATTAGCGGATTTTGTAATTTTGAGATCTTGCCATCCACATGTAATTTTTCGTGGACATGCCTCTCTTGAAATCTCCCATGATTTTTCCTGAAAAGCCTTAGGTTATAATCCGGCCACCAAATTGAATGCTGTATCCATTTACCAAAAATGATATTTTTTCTTGGAATCTCGAATCCGTTAACACCCTTGTTATTGGTCACTTTTTTAATTTCTTTTGCAAGCTCCGGCGTAACTCTTTCGTCGGCATCGAGTGATAATATCCACTGCCCAGTTGTTTTACCAAAACCATAATTTTTATTCTTGTTTAACATAACAGGATCGTTTGGTACGGTAAATATATTTTTCGTATATTTCTTTGCAATTTTTGCCGTATTGTCACTTGACGTGTTATCTACGACGATAATTTCATCTGCAAGTGTACCTATAGACTTGAGGCAGTCGCCAATCATTTTTTCTTCATTAAATGCGGAAATTACTACCGAAATTTTTATCATTTGTTTATTTTGTAAAGAATGCTTTAACGACTGTTGATAGGTCTTTTTTTAAATGGTCGCCAAATAATCGGATAGATAGGACGAAATAAATTATAGCAGAGAGAAGTATTGTGAATACGAGGCTTATGTTGTTGCCTGGTAAGAATGTGACCATAGACCTTGCTATAATAAAAATGATAATTGACAGAAGTAATGGGCCAAATACGTTTTTTGTGACGGAAACATTGAGTTCTCTCTTCACAAAAAAGACAGTTACTGATGAGGTGGTTGCAACAAGAGCGGATGCGAGTCCTGCACCGATATAACCAAATTTTAAAGTTAGTGGTATTGTGAGCCCCCACGTTAGGGCAGTCCAAAAGGCCATTAAATTTAACACTATTTTGGGTTTACCAATAGCAAAGAGGGTGTTTGTAAAAGTAGTTGATACCGACGAGAAAATGGCGTTGATCCCAAACAAATATAGCAGTGGCAAGGCCGGTTGCCATTTTTCGTAACTTGGCACAAGATTAATTACGCCCGGTGCCACTGCTGCCATTCCAAAAACGGCAGGGTAAACCAAATATGTCACGAAAAATATTGACTTACCGATTGCTTTTTCAAGTTCTTCCTTGTGCTCCTGCAGTCTTGAGTATGCTGGAAATGTGATTTTGTTTACGTTGTCCATAAAGAACCTGAGTGGAATAAATGCCCATTTTTGTGCCCACCCTATGTAACCTACTTGGGAAAAGGTTAAGATTTTGCCTAAAAATACAGTTAATAAATCATCCTTGAGGAGTGCCAATATGCTGTTAATTTGAAACGGTATGCCAAAGCGAGTGAGTTCTTTTAGGCTTTCTTTGTTCAGTCCTACGGAAATTTTCCAGGGAGATAATATATAGACAGTTAAAAGGCCCAGTATCCCCCGCAGTATAACAGCCCAAGAAAAGCTTGTGATCCCAAATCCGTTCATTGCCAGCAGGACTGCTGCTGCGTAAAATGTCAGATTTTCTATTACTTGCGGAATTACAAGTTTTGTAAAGTTGAGGTTCCTCTCCATTATAATTGTTGGAATTGTTTTTAGTGACGACAAAATTAGTGAAAGTAATAGGGCTCTGATAAGAAAAAGTCCCTGTTCGTCAAGTTTGTAAAATGCCGCTATATGCGGGGATAGTATTAATCCACAAGCAACAAGTACCATAACTATCGATTGTTGTAGGGTAAAAGTTGTTTTAAAGTCTTCTTGATCAGGCTTTTCCTTTTTTTGGATAAGCGCTGCGGCAAGGCCAATGTCCGAAAAATACACAAACAAGTTTATAAAAGCCGATACTACAAAAAATATGCCGAAAGTAGTTGGCTCGAGTAGTATTGTTAGAATAAATGTGGCTATAAAGGTGAACAGCTGAACAAAAAGTGTCCTGAGAGTGAAAGTTACTACTCCAGTAACTGCTCTTCTTTTTATCAGCTCTATATCGATCTCTGTCTGGATATCTGCCATCGCGTTCTAATAAGGTAACCCATTAACAGTAAAAAAGAAACGGCAGATATTGTATTCGCCGCATTTCTAGTAAATGTGTTTGTAAACTTTAGCAGTATTTGGCTCGTCCCCTCATTTACGTTGAAAGTGATTAGTTTAAATTTATTATCACTCGTGTAAACCGTTTTCTCGCCATTGATATAAACCTCCCAATTGGGGAAATCGAACCTATTTACCCTGATTTTATAAGATTTGTCGGCACTAGCAGTAAATTCTAACTTTTGGGGTTTTGACTCGAGCATAATTATCTCTGCCGCCCCTTCAGTGACATCCACTCTTGAATATGGCACTTCTGCTTTAGATATATTGAGTGAATTGGCACCTTTTTCGTTTTTTATGAGTTCGACACCTTGCGGTATATATTCAAATGAGGACTGCGAAACTTCCCATGATAATGTTTCGTATGAGGTTGCAGTCCCATCTGTTAAGTTTGTTCTGTAATATTGGGGTTTAAATAGCTTTGTATTCGGAAGAATTAATGCCAATACTAGTATGATTGAAACCGGCAGCTTGAACGCCGGCAGCTTTAACATATAGATTATTGCAGCCGCCAAAATAGAAGAAAATAATGCCGTAAAGGTTAAGAATCTCCAGGGGAATTGTAAATATGCAAGCGGTTTCATTGAACTCCATATGGCCTGCGAGTATGAAGTCGTCATAAACGCGGATAGTGAAAAAAGTAAAAAAATAAGACTTGCAAAATAATATATCGATCTACTATTCCCTTTTAATTTATTTGTGAACTTTAAATATAAGAGTGCGATAATTGCAGACGTAATTGAAATTAAGATATGAATTTTGCCTATTTTAAAAGAGATGCCGTCAAGGATCCCGGCAGTTGAGCCACCAAAACCCCAAGTCCAATTCCAAAGCTGAATTGGATAAACGAAGTGTATTTTGTAACTTGCCAGGTTAACAATCAATAAATTGTCAACTATAGTAAACTTTTTTTCGGCAAGTGCAGGCATCCAGAAAAATGCCGATAGTAATGCTGCGTAAATGAATGCCAGTGAGCTGTAAAATACAAACTTTTTTTTATTTTTTGTGAATGTGAATAATTGGGAAATAAACACAAATAGAATTAGGCTAAATGGGAGAAAGATTAAGTTGTGGGTAATCATTAAAAGAGTCAGAAATACTGCGATTAGTATCGCATTGTAGTGATTTGGGTTTTTGGTTAATTTTAGGATGGAATAGATTATTAGTGGCAACCAAACGAAGGAGAATGATTCTGCAAGGGCCCCTCTTACATAAACATCCAGTGCCCTGTATGGAACAAAAATATAATAAGCGGATCCGACTAGTGCGGCAATTGTGCCAAATAAGTATCTTGTGAGTATGAACATCGAAATTCCGGAAAGAAATATACTTAGAAAAAAGACTATTTTTATACTATCTATAAATCCGAAACCGACTAGGTGAAAAATTTCACCAATAAAGTAAACCAGGGGAGGATAAAAAACAAATAATGGATAACCGAAACCAAAACCTAAGCTACTGACCCATCTCGGAGGAAATTGCCCTGCTTTTAGGGCTTCGTCGAACAGGAAGAGTCTTGCTACTTGCTGGTCATCATGCATGGTATGAAGCCCTACCTTCAAAAGAGGAAACGATGTAAGAGCCGAAAATAATAGTATGATCAGTAGCGGTAAGAATGTCTTTATTTTCATGGTGAGCTACAGATTACTATATAGGATTGATTTTGTATTTACTATTATTGTTATCACCGCCGCTCGTCTTTGGTTCAAGTCCCCTGTACTGCGTACTTATTGTTTCGTCATTGTATAAGACTCTTAAGGCATGCTGACCATTTAGAGATTGGCTTAATGTCTCTATGTTATACAGATAAAATTTATTTTTCCGGGCAAAATCTTCTCCGGGTAACTCTAGTATGAACGTTGTTTCAGGTTCGGGATTCGGATATTTGGTTTTTATCAAAGCTGTGTAGGCCTTGGATGCCGCCTGCTGATTTACAATCCAGTGTGTCTGTTGTGTGTAAGTGATAGTGGCACATGACGAAAAAAACCATACAATACTAATAAGGCAGAGTGCCCCCGTACTTTGCTTATTCGCCCTGCCTGATATTGCAAAAAGCATGCCTATGAGTGCGATTGATAAATAATTTGGATATGAATGATCTGGAACAATAATAACGGGTATAAGGGCAAGCATAAACCAGCTTGAACTAAAGAATAGCAATCTTTTGTTATTCTTTGACAACTCAAACAACCACTTTACAAAAATTATCCCGGTCAATGTACATGCGGTTATTATCCACCAGTATTGCTTCATTACATGTAGCGAATAGATGATGAACTTAGGGGAAATCAGGTCCTTAAAACTTTCCGGTACATTGAGACTCCACAGCTTGTACCAAATAATATTTGATAATGTTTTCTTATCTAAATAAATTGCATAGCTACCCGTTGCAGGAAGCGTGCTTAGCGAAAACCTTAACAGCATATAAATAAGTACCAATGCGAGGTAGGGGGCAAGCTTCATAAGACCAACTTTTTTATTCAGCGTAAGCTTATACATTAATAACATCGCCGGATACGTGAGCATGAGTTCAGTTGAGAGTAGGCCAAAAACAAAGAGAATTACGCTCAATGCATGATTATGGAATCCTTTTTTTAAGAAAAAATACAAGGACGACACGGAAAATAACGCGCCCATTATGTATGAGGTTGAGGAAAGCCAGCTGACGCTGATGAAGTGGGCGGCAGATGTTACATATATAAAAGTGACAAAAAGGGCGGTTTTGTGATTATTTGACACTCTCAAAAATAATTGATAAATAAAATATAGGAGCAGGAAGAAGAAGGCGAAAGTCGCAAGATGGAACAATTGCGGATTCGCACCAAAGAGTTCGAAATTCGCTTTATATAATAATGGCATGGAGATGGGTCGCCAGTAGATGATGTCCCTCCTCATACTCATGAGACTGAGAATATTGCTCTCTTTAACCCAATCCAGAATAAACCAATCGTCCTGAAAAAAATAATAATTTAGACTTTTTGTGTAAAGGGCTAAAAAAAAAGCAGTAAATAATGGTGACATGCTTAATACTTGTTGAAAATAATTGCATCTTATGTCAATTATTGAACAGCAAAACATTTTCAGATTTTATTTGGCCACTTTTGACGGCTTTATCCAGATCCTTTTCGCTGAAAAATAGTCTTATTGTCGGATCACGATAAAGCACTTTAATGGCGTTTTCATTGAGAATAGCCTGTTGATGCCGTTTGTCTTCGAGTGGATATAACACTACAGACTCTTTGGGAAGAGAAGGGAAACGCTGTTGTATATCCTGACTAAATTTTCTTGCAAAATTTTGTGATTCAACAACCCAAAATATCTGCCTGTAAAAATTGACTGTTATTATTGACGAAGCAAACCAAATAACTAAGACGATGGGAATTAGCAGGGGCTTTTTTGTTGAAGATAGTAAGTGACTCATGAAAATATATATCCCAATACTCGGCAGGGCTAGATACATTGCAAAGGAATGATTCGGGAACACTAATACCGGGATTATTGCCGTCACAAACCATGCCGAACATAAAACTGAAATATTTAAAATATGTATTTTTTTAGAAATTTGTGTAAATGGATAAATAATTCCAAGAACGATAATGACGGCCATTGCAATAAAGCTCTTTATTACCACTGTACCAAAATCCCGGAGGAAAATCGGATTAAATGATAATACATTGTTAATGATTTGTTTTTTAAACTCTTCCGGAATGTTGAATGACCAAAGTACGTACCAGAATAATTGTTTTAGGGTATTTGTATTTATTTGAATTTTATATTCCGAAATATTGGGGAGTGATGCCAGTGATAGCCGTGCTATGACATAAATAATCACTATAAAGATAAAGGGTGAAAGATTTTTAAAAATATATTTCGTATCTTTTTTTAGAAATAATTTCAACCAAATACCAATTATGACCGGCCATGCTATAAAGAATTCAAAAGAACCCATGGTCAGTATAAAACTAATGAGCGAGAAGACGTAAAACACCGTCCGTTTGGTATTTGTATATGTTAGGTATATGTTTGTCGTTAAGAAGAAAAAGAATGAGCCGATTATTAGCCACGCGGCCGCGATCCAGCTTAGCGATAAATAATGAATGGACGAAGTGACCCAAAAGGTGCCGGTTAGATGTCCTGTAAGTTTATTACTTAGCATTTTCCCGATACTTTTTGCAATTAAAAAATAGGTTGAAAAAAATAATATAAATGTGAATATCCTAAAATACGTTGGATTGAGGCCAAAGATAGTTTGGCAAACAAAATAGTATAATTGAAGTCCGATTGGCCTATAGCTTGACCTATTTTCCTGGAATGCAAATAATTTTAGAAATTCATTAAAGTTGGCAACTTTGGATATCAATAATTCATAAAAATCATCTTGAAAAAAATAGTAATTGAGACTTTTAAAGTAAATAAATAGTGAGATTATTAATGCTACAGATGAAAGTGATATTATGCCGTGTTTTTTGGCTTGATTAAACATTATAATGGTTTCACCTAAATTTTAGGTCTTTGAAGAATCAGTGTCAAAACTACCATGAAAAAGGGGTTAATTGTACTTTTCGCAGTTTTTTTGTTAATCCATATTGTTAATATTGTTTCACATTTTGTAATTGTAGACAGAACGAGTTATGAACCGGTTTATGGACTTGCCCATCCCTTTTCGAAAATTCTGTATCCATGGATAAATTTTGACGGGCAAAATTATCTCAAAATAGTGCTTTCCGGCTACGACTTGCAAAATGTCGTATTTTTCCCCTTCTTCCCACTGATGGTTAATATTTTCTCTTTAAATGGTGTAATTAATCCGATAATCGCCGGACTTTTCCTGTCTTTCACCTGCGCATTATTCTCTGCAATTGGACTTTATGACCTAACGCGGAAGGAATATGGAAATAAGATTGCATTAAGAGCGGGAATTATATTGTTTACTTTTCCCACATCATTTTTTATGTTTGCTTTTTACAATGAATCATTATTCTTATTGATTACTATTTTATTTTTTTGGTTTCTAAGAAAAAACAACTATTTGCTGGCATCGATGTGCGTAATATTTGCCGGTTTGACCCGCATATTTGCTTTGGCTTTATTTGCGCCGCTTGTCTTTACGGCAATATCGAGATACCAAACTTATCGGAAATTCTCTTCCGGCTTAGTGGTCGCTCCACTGGGCTTTATGTCTTATTTATTTTACATATGGGTCAAATTCGGCGATCCCCTACTGGTTGTCAAACTACAGAGCGTTGATAGGTTTTCAAGGCATTTGGACATTTTTAGCCCTATTTATGTTGCGAGGGAAACATTTCTGAAGGTATACTCAGGTCCACAGGCTAACTTTGGCAGTCCATTTGTCTATCCAATCATAATAGTTGAATTTTTGGCGATTACTTTTGGAATAATAATGCTAATACTAACCTACAAAAAACTTGCGATGGATTATTGGATCTATTGCCTATTTTATATGCTAATAATCTTATTTAGTGGCGGTTTGTCGTCGGATCTTAGATATATTTTAATGGTTTTTCCGTATTTCATATTTCTTGCAATGAAGCTGTCCAATTTTTGGTACAAGTTGTGGATTGCTTCTTCACTTACGTTGCTGGTTTTATTTTCCTCTCTATTTTTCAGAAATTATTGGGTTGCCTAAATATTTTTTGTTCAAAGCCCAAAAATACCACCTTAGGTATTTTGGCAGCCATTTTTTTAGATAGAATCTTGACTCCTTAGAAAGATATCTCCAAGTTGTTGGAACTTCTGTAACCTTATATCCGTTAAAATGTCCCTTTACTGTTAATTCCATACCTAATTCAAAACCGCCATTTGATTCTATTTTTACGCCTTTTATAAATTTTCTTGAATATATCTTAAAGGAATTGGTAGCATCGTGCGTCGGTATACCAGCCAAGTAGTACAGTGTTAACCCTGCCCCTCGTGAAAGCAGTTGTTTTAACAGAGGTCCGCCAATTTGATGTCCGCCTGACATGTAACGGGAGGCGGCCACGACGTCAAAACCCTGGTCAAATTTTTTCATCATTATATTTACTATTTTCGGGTCGTCGGTGAGATCTGCCATCATTACACAAATGGCTTTGCCTTTTGCTTTTACCAACCCAGTCTTAATTGCATTGAGTGCACCGCCAGCGTAAAGGTTTTTGACCAATTTAACATTTTTATATCTCTTTTGAAGGTTTTTGACCGGTTCTATGGTAGTGTCGTTATTTTTGTCATAGACGATTAACAGTTCGTGCGGAATTTTAACGGAACTTTCCAGTTGACTAATTGTTCTGGTGATGATTTTGCCCTCGTTGTAAACGGGCATTACTATGGATAACTTCATACAGCAAGAGTGCTCTCTAAAATTCCTCCGGTACTTTTAAAGGCGCTTGGCTTAGTATTTTCTTTTTCCATTTTATGGTTCTTTAAGGATTTTGCGGTGAATATTATTTTATTTGTTTTGAATACATTCCATACATCGCAAATTACACAATCCTTTGATACTAATTTTTTAAATTTAGATATTTCCAGTTTTTTATAGAATTCGTGGTTAGTAGCAACAAAAACAAAGTCCGCATTTTTCAATTTTTCGTCCAATTGCTGTTTATACTGTGCAATATGTGGATCATGCAGAAACACTTTTGCACGTTCTCTTTCCAAAGCTTTGTTTACCTTGAAAGCCAAAGATTCCCTCATATCGTCTATTTCGGCTTTAAAAGCAAGACCTAGTATGACTGCTTTTTTGCCTTCAAGTTTTCTTCGTTGGCGAATTTTATTTATTAAAAATAGGGGGATAGACTCGTTGATTTTCCAACTTGTTGCTATCAAATCGGCGAACGGCACATCACTTATGAGAAAGAATCCGTCTTTGAAAAGACATGGGCCCCCTGTCAGTCCGGGCAGTGCCAGTCCCCCTCTTTTATAATCACGATTTACCAAATTTACTATTTTATATATGTCGCGGTTATAGTTTCCTGCCAGGATCATGAACTCGTTGGAAATTGCGAAGTTTATGTATCGGTACATATTTGTAAAAAGTTTGGCAAGCTCCGAGGAAATATCGTCCGACTTATTTACCTTTATTCCAAGGCTGACAAATAAATCCGCCGCCTTCTGGGTGCTTTTCCTGTCAACACCGCCTACTATTTGCGGGATTTGTGAAAGTTCTTGAATAGATTTACCCTCCGCAATTCGCTCGGGGCAAAATGCCAAATAAAAATTTTCGCCTACTTTAAGGGATTTAATATCGTTTATTGCGGATTTGACGTATTTGGTCGTTCCAGGGGACACTGTCGATCTTAAAATTAATAATTGTCCTTTTTTGAGATATGGTTTTATTGTTTCCAAAGCTTTATCGATTTGAAGTAGCGAAGGGTTCATATTGTCATCTACCGGGGTACCAAGGGTTAGAATTATCGTTTTGCTTGTTGAAATGCTTGAGAAATCGTTCGTGGGAATGAAAGATTTACCAACGGTCTCCTGGAGTATTTCGTTGGCGCCTTCCTCCATAAAGGGCATTATTTTGTTTTTCAGCAATTGAATCTTCTCTTGATCAATGTCCAAACCAAAGACTTGATTGCCTTTTTTTGCCATGAAAAGTGCTAGGGGCAAACCCACCCTGCCAATACCAACAACGGATATTATTGAAGTTTGCCTTTTTGTCTTTGGCTTATTAGCCATTTTATTACCTCCTTTAGGCCGTCTTCAAATTTTATTTTAGGTTCCCATCCAAGTAGTTTTTTTGCTTTTGACGCATTTGGGACTCTCCTTTTGATGTCAAATGTAAAACCCTTTATATATTTTACTTTGAAAGGTTTTTTAACATCTATAACCTGCCATAATTTTTGAGCAAGATCGACCATTTTTATCTCCTTACTAGTGCCGATATTAAAATCCTGATTTTTGGCTTCTTTATGGAGTGAAGCGGTTATAACACCATGGGCAATATCGGAAACATGTGTGAAGCATCTTGTTTGCCGACCATTTCCTAATAATTCAAGGGGGTATTGGCCGCTTAGGATTTTTCTTACAAGATCCGGGATTACATGGGCATATCCTACTTCCCTTTCCGGGAATTCGTTTATCCCATATGCATTAAATGGCCTACAAATTGTGTATGCTAATTTATACTCGTCCCAAAATGAGCGGCAATACCATTCGCCGGATAACTTAGAAAAACCATATGAAGACACTGGCGGAGGAATTTTATAGATGTCTTCTTCCTGAGATGGAAACTCAGATGCAGATTCGAACACCATTGATGAAGAAATATAAACCATCCTTGTAATTTTGTTTTTAACGGCAGCTTCAAATGTTGCTGAATAAATTTTGTTGTTTTCGGAAAGAATAGTCGCAGGGAATTTATGAAAATAACCTATGCCTCCAATTTTAGCCGCCGCATTTATACAAATATCAATTCCCCTAAACGCATCGTTTGCTTCTTTCTTAACCGTGAGATCGGCTTTTATGAACCGCGCCCTTTTGTCTATTTGGGTATCCTTTTTTGAAAGATTATCTACTACTAGTACTTCGTGTCCCCCATCCAATAATTGTCTGACTATTTCTGATCCAATAAATCCGGCACCGCCTGTTACAAGAAATCTTTGTTTCTTATTCATGATAATATTATTTATATACTATAATCTAACTGCGCCGTTTTGCGCTTTTTTCGCTATTATAGGCTTAGAAAACCCATAATGACTACAAAAGTCTAGAATCCGGCGCCGCCTGTTACTAAAAATTTTGTTTGCGCCATTGTTTGTAAATTAAAATAAGTGTTAGTGTGAGTGCCAGAATAGATATCAGCTCAGACACCAAGTGGACAGTAGTTTTACCGTAGTAGATTATAACTTCGTGCACCCCTTTAGGCAATTTTATAGAAATCAGACCACCCGGGTTGTCATATGAAATATCTGTATTTTGCGAATCCAAAATTGCCTTAAATCCCGGATAATAAACCATATTGTATATTAGTTGCGTATTATCCTTTGCTTCAAGCGTAGCCTTATATGTCAGGGCGTGCAAATTTTCCCCTAGAATATTTATGTTGGCGTTTTTGGCAGTTAGGGTATCGGCTCTTTTCTCTGGAATTTTCTGTACCCAAATCGGCAGATATTCATTTTTGACGGTTGTCGTATCTTCATTTGTCGAATAGTAGGAATCCGGCTGATAATTGAAGCCAACGGGTTTTGCGTACATTACCGTAGAGGCCATTGAAAGAATAACGAAAAACACTACAATCCGTAATCCTTTAAGATGTTCAACGACAAATGCACTTAGTATAGCGGACACAAGAACAGTAATAGAAAGCAATCGCCAGGGGAATTGAATTGTGTCTATGAGGGGAAGAGTTTCCCATGCTGCTTTTGATATATTAAGCATCAAAAATATAGCCGTTAAAAAAACAAGAATTAAAAATAATATTATCGGATCCCTTTTTTTACCTCTAATTGAAATGTAGGCCCCGGCAAGCAGTGAGATAATTGGAACAATCCCCAGTTGCGTGGATATACCGCCTACCGAATTAGGATTCGCTCCATAACCCCAGGAGGGAAAAATCAGCTTAGATATGCTTACTAGGTGCTCTGTAGCGTCTGCGATTTGGATTTCTGAGAGCCTAACGTATCGAAGGTCTAGTAATGCGGGTATCGTGAAAAATGCAGATGCCACACAACCTAAGGCTATATAAATTACGGCACGAAAAAAGTCTCTCCTTGGCAGATGTATTGCGCAAATTACCGTGAAAATTGGTAGAAAAAGTACGGCAACAACATTATGGGAAATTAATAGAAAGGCAACCGACAAGGATAATATAGGAAAAAATATTTTGGATCCTTTTGAAATGGCAAATATCGATCCTAAAATTATTGGTGCTGTGAAAAAAGCTGTGTTTTCGCCTAGTGATCCTCGAGCGTATATATCGACAAACCTGTATGGCGCAAAGAGATAAACCATTGACCCGATGAAACTTGCAAGTGCGGTGAACTTTTTGGAAAGAGCCCAGAACATCAATAGAGCAGAACCAATTGTTGTTGTTACAAATATAAGTTTAATGCTCGCAATAAAAGACAGGCCCAGCACTTTTGGAATTTCCGCCAAATAAAATGGCCCTGGGTATAAAAAATTAAGTACCGGATATCCATAGTTATTGTTGAGTCGCTTTGTTATTCTCACAGGAGAGTGACCTTCCGATAAGCTTTGATGAAAAGCCGTAAACCTAATCAGCATCCATTCCCCGTCGTGGCTCTTAAAGTAGCCGTCGTTAAAAAACGGCCAAACAGAAAATAGCGACAAAAGAAATATTATGACGTAATATCTGGTCATAAATATCTTCTTTTACCGGCTATGTATGCTAATAGTGCTGTAGAAATCGCCCCAATAGCAGTTAATGTATAGCCAATTTTAAAAGACGCCGGTTCATATTTGAATTCGAGCTTTCTTGTCCCGGCCGGAATTGCGACTGCCCGAAAAGTATAGTGCGCCCTGTAAATCTTGATTTCCTTTGAATCGACGTACGCTTTCCATCCAGGATAATATGTGTCGGAGATGAAAAATAATGAATTGGTGGAGGTGCTGATGTCGAACGATATCTTGTTTGGTGTATAGAGTGCTAACCTGGCTTCGCCGAAACCGGAATCGGGCATAACTATTAAATCGGGTTCTTCCTCCAGTAAAAGTGTCCTTAAGTTGAAATTTCCATCGTATATCTTATCGATAATCTGGTCCCGGTTGGATGATACAACGTAATCGTTCGTTAGAAAAAAACGGGGAAGCACAGCCTGTCTTTCGTATATTTTGAACTTGTCTTCCTGCCAAATAAGTTTTACATCGTCCTGTGGGGCATTGTGATCTGAAATTGTCGTTTCATAATTTGAGTCGTCTTTTGCCAGAAAATATTTTACACCTGTCAAATTATAGAGTCGTTTCTTGTAATTTTGTTGTTTCTCGGAAAATTCAGCCGTTGATCTCTCGTAATATTCGGGCACATTGCCGGTTTCTTGTGCCGCGAATAGTTCTGCATACCTTTTCACTCGAAAAACTCCGTATCCCTCCGCCGAGTAGAGATTAAAATACGCCGGAATATTGTTCCAGGTTTTGGCAGTTAGGTCTCCATGAAACCTGTTTATCGAGGCATTGTTTTGCAACCAGTTAAAAATTGGGTGGTTTGGGAAAAAGAATTGTTTTGGCGAGCTTGGCTGTCCTTTATTAAATTGATAAATGCCGCCAAAAATTGTAGTAGCAAATATAATAATTAACCATGATGATTTAAAAACTGCTAGATTAAACTTCGAAAATATTTTTACTGCCAAAAGCGATGCGGGTAATGAAATGAATGTTAAGGTGGGCAGGATTAAGTTTCGTTTTGTTACCGTCATATTTTTTGCGGCGTCTTCGCTTCCGCTAAAATTCGGATATAGGAAGGTAAATATAATAAACAGTGAATAGATCAATAAAAATACAACAATCAACCCATAAAATGCCTTATTGCCGTTTTTGGCCCGAATGACTCCTTCCAAGCCAATACCCGAAAGTATGGAGAGGGCAAAACAAAATACGAACATCGACCTTGCGGCAGTTGTACCAGTGAGGAGTGGGATATTTATTCTGTCTATTAACAGAAAAAGCGGACTCCTTGTCGTGTAAAGCAGAATGATGATGGCCATGCCGGCGAAGAATTTTACTTCCCACCTTTTGGCTGAAATTATGGCAAAAACGGCGAAGAACAGTGGCAATACTCCTATGTGGGGGGTAGCGTCTCCATACATGACTGACCAGAAGTTATTAGTAGCCGGATTTCCAAAGAAATCTGGTGCAAATAGTGCAATAAGATTCTTTAAGGGCATCGAGTTTATACTGAAAACATGCTTTGCCAGAGGCTCCACCAGGGGTGAATTCAAATAAAATTCCAAGGCCGGTATTGTCTGAATAGCAGTTATCATAAATGTCAGCAGAAACCACACAATAAATATGCCTGCGGATTTTTGATTATTTCTTTTTTTTGTAAAAGCATGCTTTGCAAAGTAGTAAGAGACGCTTACTGCGAATATAAAGACCGTTGTTTGAATATGACCTGCAAATATGGCTGCCGCCGATGAAAGTATCAATAATATTAAAAAGCGTGTTTTTAGAGTCTCTATAACTTTTTGTATCGAGTATAAAATCAGCGGAAGCCAGAGGATGCTATATCCAACAATTCCGATTTCTATCCAATTGATCAAATAGCTGGAAAAAGCGAATGCAATTCCTGACATTAAGCTAGGCCATTTGGACAAGCCGAGACTCCTGGTGAATAGATACGTAAAAAAAATCGTTAATGGCACTTGAAGAACAATGAATATTATCCATGCTTCGAACATTGGCAGTAGCAGAAAAAATATATTGAGAGGGTTGAAAATAAATGTCTGAATATTCGGTAGTTGCGGTGAACCCGAAAAAGTGTATGGATTCCAGAGCGGCAAACTGAAATTCATTTTGATTTCCGTAAATGTTAGTTTATGCCATGGAAGATGTTGTCTGATTGCGTCCATGGCGATGAACTCTTTATGTGTCGTCCAAGGATCGTATCCTTCCCATCCCCCTGAATACCAAGGAAAATTAAACGAAACCAGTAGATCGCCAGGGTAAGGATACTCATCCTTAATAAAGATTTTGAAAAATGTTAGGAAGGTTATTAGAATTATTAAAATATACGGCCAATGTTTTTTCATCATTTTGAAAATGTATGTTTTTCCAAGACAATATCACCAAAAAACATTTTTTTCTCAAGCATGGTTGACTTGTCGCGTGTTTTGTCTCCATACCACCCTGAGTTGAAATATTTATTTGATGAATACTCGCGGATTACAAGATAAAAAGTATCCTGTTTTTCCTTGGGTTTTTCGATTAAGTGCTTCTTGTTATACCAATAAATTAGATAGTCGAATGGCGGGTCAAAAATAGCCGGGGAATAAACGTAAAGCGAGTAATTTTTGGGTTCCTGGGACACAATAAAGTCCATTACTCTTTGGGCATTAATGAACGTGCCGCCATCTGTGACTTTTTCTTCGTTGACACGACCAAAAAGACTATTGGGTAGATTGTGAAAAAATATCAGTATAACGAACAATATTGATAAATACTTGAGAAGAGTTGAGCTAATTGCCTGTTTTAATATTAAAGATATTATGATTACAAATGTTATAGGCATGCCGATCAGGTAATAGTCCCAGATTCTATCTTGAAAAAGGGTGAAGAACATTATTGAAAATATTGTAAATGTGAGTAAATACTTTACGAGCAATTTTGATTGTTTTTCGAACTTATGTTTTTTTGCAGTGATAAATAGTGCAAGGGTAATAAATCCGATGAACAGCAGGGCAATCAGTTTGTTGCCATTAAAAAACGTTTGGGAGAACTGGCCATAATATGAATCGAGTCTCTGCGAGAATCGCAGATAAATGGGGGCTTTATCTCCGTATATCTTAGGTTCTATTAGGTATGCAATTGTAGCTCTTAATTCCAGAAAATTATTTCTTAATTCAAATAATATCTGTGGTATCCAAAGAAGAAACATCCCGGCTAGAGTCCATATAATTTTTTTAGTGAAAAAATATTTTTTGTAGATCAAAAAGGAGAGCAGTAACCATAGGGTTGTCATTACTCCAAAGGCAACCTCTCCCTGTAGAATAATTTGGGATGATAATCCATACAGGAAGAAATCCTTCTTACTTTGGGCTCTGGTAATTTTGTCGAAGCTGTAAAACATTAATATCATAAAGACTGGGACAAATGTTGGACTCCAAATAAATGTTGGCGAAAGCATCCATTGCGAAGATACTAACGAAATGTAGGCCAAGAAGGCAGGAAGGAAAAATGAATTGGTCACATATCTCAAAAATAGGAAGAGCGAGATTGATGTTGCTAAACCTATAAATGAAAAGATAATTGCAACAAATGTTGGATTACCACCCGATACAAAAATTGGGATAGATAGAAAATAGTACCACCAAGGACCGTAGAAAATACCAGGTAGACCGGTAGTGGGTCCAATTAAAGTTATATTTCTTTCAAAAATTAATTTGGCGGCTTCGAGAAGATCTCTTCCTTGGTCATAAGTGAAAGCGAATATGCCTTTGTATGCCAAATATGTTTCCAGCTTTAGATAAAGGATTGTTAATAAACCCAAGAATAATTTGTCTTTAGTTAAAAATTGTTTCACGATATTTTTTAATTAGTAATAATAAGAGCGTAATTGCCGGTAGTGTTATCGTTGATATTTGCATAATAATGGCTGTGTGTGGCTGTGACCATTCCCCGTAATATAAGAACGGTATATATCTGAGCATAGAAGAAAATCCGATGGCAGTAGATAGAACTATTAATAAGGTTTTTTTGGGGAGTAGTGAGACTAATGGAAGGGTCCAAAATAGATACCAAGGCTGAAATTGTGTCTGAAGACTTCCTGATGAAATAAAAGGTACGGTCAATCTAAAAGAGGAAAATATAAAGGTGAAGATGGAATATAAGATTATGTTAGAAAGTATGTAATTTTCGATTTTGTTTGTCCTGGTAAGGTTTGAGTAAATAAGCGCAATTGAAGACAGTAGTGAAAGGTACTTTACAAAGATTCCAGTAATTATTGCTGTAGTTGAAAAGAAATATTTTGAGTTGGTGAGAAAATAAACGGATAAAATAATGAGGAATATGTGGACTATATCGTTGTGGGCATTTGTTACACCTTCAATTAAAAAAACGGGGTTTAGAGCGTAAATGGCAGATCCGAAAATTGATAAATTGTTTTTAAACTTTTGGATTATTTTGTAAATTAAAATGGTATTCAAAATGTGGAAAATGCCTATAAATATTTTAAACAAAAGAAATGTCAGCATAAATTTTCCAAAACCTAATATAGACGGTAAAGTTGAATAGATAAGCCATAAAGGTCCATAAGGTGAATATCTGTGTGTCCACCTCATAAACCTAATCCAGTCGTCGTTTGGAAAATCCAACGGCTTGTATGAGTAAGGGTTTAGGTGGTAAGTTGTAATGATTTTTGCGTCAAACATATAGTTAAAAAGGTCGGACGAAAGAAATGGGTATGATGGTATTAAAATTGCTGTTGCAAAAAATGTCGATACCGCTAGGTATTTAATTGATAACCTTTTTTTTATAAAAAGGATTAGATTTGCAACATAGTTTCCATAAAACACCAGCAATAATAAAAAATAAAAGGTTGTTGCGTTCGGTCTTTGATAATAGCCAAAGTGCTGAAGCTTGGTTATTACACCTAAAATTGAGGTATTCTTGGTTAATGTTAGATTAAGGTCGACGTACGCGTAAGAGAAGAGTGCGAGTACTGCTGCCAATATGATATTGATCGCAAGAAGTTTGTATTCTAGTCGGTTCACGTAACTATTTTATAGAAACTACATGAAAAGGTTCAAATGACTTAATTTCTACTGTTCTCCCTTCTTTTTCGTATTTTGCAGAACTAAATTCTTGCGGCGTGGAATAATCAATAACATATATGTTCTGGGATTCATTATTAAATGTAACTTTAGACCATTTGAGCAAATATTCAAAGCCATAGTTTAGTGACGTAGGTATTTCATAATAAAGGCTGATATCTTTTCCCTGTGATTCTTCTTTAATATATTCCACGACTGATTTTTTTAAATTTATTGAAAATGGATTGTGCAAATAAAATATGGATGATTGAAAATTCACAAAGATTGCAAAAATTAGAAATGCTAAAACAAGATGATGTAGCTTTTTTGAAATACTAAAAAATAAATTGCTTGCTAATATTATTGCCGCCGGGGTTGCAACTAGGAAATAGTAATCAGGAATATGTCCTTGATATAGAAGAAGACATACTAATGGCATCGTGAGAAATATTAAAGTTTCGGTCAAAAATGTTTTGTTAATGTGTGCCCGAAGCCGAAAATATGCGGCGACCATCAGAAAGATAAAAAGGTAGCTATAGGTAGCGGGGATGATGGTTTCTGCCTCAACCGTTATGAAATTTGTGATCGTGTCTATAAATTTAAATTGGTCGGTGCGGTCGCCTTTAGATACCAATGATATAAGGTTCCCGGTCATTAGCAAATTATGCCTAAGTTCGAAAGCAAAATATGATAATAACGGTATAACGAATGCAATCATAGATAATATTGCCTGCCTCTTTGTAAATCTCGCCTTTCTATAGAGCAGGATTAGTAACACGGCTGGAATCTGCAATAGCAAGGTGAGATGTACATGATATCCAAGCGTTAAGACGAAAGCTAACAGTGGTAATAAATGGTGTTTCTTTACATAAACTGTTTCGTAGGTGAGATAAATCGTTAATATGGACAGAAAAGTAATATAGGAAATTGGACTGGCAGAGATATCGTATGCTATGAGTCTTGCGGAGATTATGTAAGTTAGTGCGGCCAAGAGAGCAGGCTTGATGCCATAAATTTTGTAGACCAGTTTAAATAGAAGTAAAATTGCTAAGGCTGAAAAAAATATTGCCTGATAACCCAAAGACACCGGATCCAGCTTAAATAAATACATAAACACCGCATGAGACCAGTTAAGTAATGGTCCGGCAAATACCCCTCCTGTCGATGTTTCTATGCCGATTAGGCTAGGCTGCCGCTCAACGATTATGCCCCAAGCGGCTTCTGCGGCTTTCTCCTGGTCATGGTCAAATCCCAGTCTGTTTGAAAAGTTGTAGAGGCGTGTAGCCAAAAAAAGTATTAAAAGGGAGCATAAAATTATGCTATGCATACTTTTCCTATGGGAATAGATTGTGGGTGCGAGTAGGAGTTTTACTCTATTTATAAATGCCCCGGAGATCATTTAGGCGAATGCGCACAACGTCTCTAAACATTCTGATGGAATCTTTTAGTGGATTTACCCTTGTTGTCGAAACGTGATGCCAAATTATTGGAACCTCTTTAATTTTGTATTTGTGTTTTTGAGCGATAAATAATAGCTCTACATCAAATGCAGTCACCAGAGCACCTTGTACTTTCTTGCCTTTTCCATAAACTTTTAATTTTTGGAATAGGTTTTTTGCAATGTCGCTTTTGAAACATTTAAATCCGGCTTGTGTATCCCAGATGCCACGAACCGCAATAATCTGCACAATAATATTAAAGACTAGTCCCATGAGATGCCTGTGGAAGGGTTCTTTTTCCCTTTTTGCTCCGGGAAGCTGCCGCGAACCTATGACAATATCGTATTGGGGAAAGTACGTCATTAATTTCTCAATTTCTTGAATTGGCGTGGCCTGGTCGAAATCTGTAAATAATATGTATTCCCCTTTTGCTTCTTCAACACCTTTTTTAACGGTTTCGGCTTTGCCTTCGTGGGGGTTTTTGATTATACGAACATTTTCATATTTTTTTGCGAACTCCTCACCCAAAGCAGCAGTCTGGTCTTCCGATCCGTCATCAACTATTAGGATCTCATATTCGTAATCTTGGGTTGATAAATACTTTGGAATTTCGTCAATAGTGCCCTTTTTGAAGTTGGACTCTTCGTTATAGGCCGGAACAATTACCGAAAGATGTGGCTTGCTTGACATAATATTGACCTAATACATTATGGGAGTATCTGAGGGTTTTTGTCAAAGAGAAAGAGAAGTAGAGCCATGCGTACGTATAAACCATTTTGTACCTGCTTGAAATACATAGCCCTGGGGTCGCGATCGACATCTTGTGTTATCTCGTTTACCCGGGGCAAGGGGTGCATGATAATGGCGTTTTTTTTGAGGTGGCTTAGTATTTGCCTGTCAATTATATATTTTCCGAAATATCTAAGATATTCACTTTCACCAGTTTTCTCGTTTACAAAACGCTCTTTCTGAATTCGCGTTTGGTAAATAACATCGGCCCTTTTTAGATTTGTTTTTAAATCCTCTGTTTCCGTAAATTTTATTTTTTTATCTTTAAGGATTTTTTTCAGTGCGCTTGGGATTGCAAGTGCAGGAGGTGAGATGTAAATCAACTCGAAATTTTCGTAAAGACAAAACAGGTGACTTAATGAATGGATGGTTCTGCCATTTGCCAAATCCCCAACCATGGCGATTGTAATTTTTGGCGGTTTGGCTTTATTGAGCAATCCAAAACAGGAAAAGATGGTGTATAAATCCAGAAGGGCCTGGGTCGGGTGCTCTCCCTTACCGTCTCCCGCATTAATTATTGGAATAGTTGAATATTTTGAAGCAATTTTAGATGCCCCCTCGGTAAAATGTCTCAAGACGATGACATCTGCATACGAATTAACAACACGTATTGTATCCTCCAGTGTTTCACCCTTGGATGCCGACGAAAACTCTGACGCACTTTCCGTGGAAATTACCTTTCCTCCTATTCTTAGCATTGCAGATTCGAACGATAGCCTGGTCCTTGTGGATGGCTCATAAAAAAGTGTTGCCATAATTTTGTCCTTACCCGCAACACTCGGGTTATTTGCTTTCATCAGCTGCTCTGTGATTTGAAATATTCTGGAAACAAAATTTTTGTCGAATTGACTTGCGGATAAAATATGCTTTATTGGCATCTGCTAAATTATATTCCTTTTTCTGCCGGCTTTCCAATTAGATCTTTGCTTGATTCGTCGTGTATTAATTTATAAATTTTGTAGTTATATTCCGGTATAGTCCACTCGTTTTCTATTTGTGCCCTTCCAAACCCAGCTATTTCCCATATAGGGTGACCAAGAGGTGAGCATGCGGTATTTTCGCATACGACGATGAGTTGATCTGTTATCACCTGTTCAAGTTCTGTTGGGGCATAACCCTTTAATGAAAGCATATACCTGTATGCATGATCCGAATTACTATCCGAAATCATGGCAAAGTTGAAAGGCTTATATTGAGATTTTTCGGCAATTAGCCCGGCCACTTTTTCCGTTTGTCTAATTAATTTGTTGGGCGGTGTATTGTAGAAACCTTTGGATAAAAATATGGAAAGGATTATCAAGAAAATTGCAGAAATTATTATTCTTGTGATTTTTTTGCTCCACATAATTGAAGTTATGAGACCAAAAACTATAAATGGTGCCGGGAAAATTGCCCCGAGGTAGTAGTCGTTGAGTTGTCCGGAGTAAAGTCTTATAAAAAATACTCCTACAATAAGATAAATAATTCCGACGGAAAATATAAATTTTTGTGATGTTTTCCATCTACTTAGTAAGCCGGCCAAAACAATGAGTGTGGATACCCAAAAAAAGAGCTTTGTGTATGGGGTATTTTCTATTTTGGAAACCCATTCCAAAAAAATATTTGCACTGTCTGCCACAGCCCATGAGATGCTCCCTTTATAACCGACGGTGCTTCCCCTGGATACAAATTCTAGAATGGTTGTGAAATTTGGAAAATGATTCTTAACTTCAAAGATTAGAAATGGGGAAAAGGTGATTATACTTCCAATCGTTATTAGAGAGACAATAACTGGAATCCTTTTTAATTTTTCGTTGAGCAGAATTATCAATGCCGAAAGCGGTGCAAGCACTAGGCCTAAATAGTGAAGCTGGATTGCGATGCCAAAACATGCCCCAACGCCAAAATAATAAATGTATCTATTGTTTTTGACAGCAAGGTATATGAAATATACTAGAAGCAGAGAGAAGAATGGCATTGGGTTCGGATTCCAAGAAGATCTTGAATATCTGACAATTAGAGGGGCGGTTGCATATAAAAAACTGGTAAATATTGCCGGCCAGAATCCAATAGTGTCCCTGACTAATTTATATAGTAGTAGGACTGTGGCCAAACCAAATATGGCAACCATATAGGACGGCCCAACCGGGTTGTAGTTTGTTATAAAGAGAAATGGTGCTGCCATCCAATAGTAAATTGGCCCTAAATAAAATCCTCCCACGGAGGCCGTTGGTCCAAGAAACGGTATGTCTTTGTTTAAAAATATATTTCTCATTACAATCATGTCTCTGCCCTCATCCCCCAAAAAGACTACGTAGTCGCTTATTTTGTAGAAGCGAAAAAATGCGGCAGTTAATATTAAAACCGCAATCAGTATAATTTCTAACTTTTTATTTGTTGTTGACATATCTCAATCTCCTACTGGAAGAATTCTAAATTAGCGTATTTGAATTTGTTATTTATTTTTCTTTCCAAATCCAGACTAGGTTTACGAAGTAGTTAAAGAATAAACCGATCACGACCCCGACTGCCAAGCCTACCTGCTCATGGAGTTTTAAAAAGTGTGCAAAAAATAATATAGAAAATAACTGTATCACCGGACTACCAATCGAAGTTAAATTAAATTTGGCAAATCTAATAAATGAAGTGCCTGTGTGTGATCTGTTTTTAAACGTCCAGTTGTCGTGCATGATGAAGTTAAAAATTATTGAAAGTTCTATCGATATGACGGAAGACGCGAATAATCGGTCCAGGCTTAAAAACGCCATTTGGGGCGCATTTTCTATTGTCGGCACAAATTGCAGGATAGGCTGGCTTAACAGCGTATGTGAATATATCGCCCCCCTGTATAAGAGTCCCAGCGCAACTGCATTGATAAAGTAACTAATTGTTCCTACCATAATAAATTTAATAAACGTCCGGGACTTTTCTATTCGTACTTTTAATCCGAATGTTAATACGTCTAATGTATAGGAAACTATTTTTGCCTTTGAATAACCATTTTTGCGATCGACAAATGTGATTGGAATCTCCTTGACCTTTGCTCCTGCCCTGATTGCTGCGTATAAAAATGCCGGTTGAATTATGTAGGTTTTTGATTTCCACGGAACTATTGAAAAATCGATTTTTTCAAAAAGTTTCCTTGTAAACATTCGATAAGAATTTGTGTACTCTGTTATGCCGAACGTTCCCCATGTGATTTTTGAGTATAGTGCCGAACCTCGTGTAAACAGTCTTCTATGCCAGCCAAGGAGGTTTTTACCGCCTTTTATTAGCCTTGATCCGATTATTAGATCATTTCCTGCACCTATTAACTTAACCATTTGGGGAAGTGTTGACGGATCGTGTGAAAGATCACCATCCATTTGTGCCAGAATATCGGCCTTTAATCTCTCAACTGCGAATCGATGCCCTTTCACAATACCGATTCCCAAGCCTCTTTCTTTTACATCCAAATAGTGGACTTTCGGGTTAGTTTTGGTAATTTTTTTCACAATTTCGCCTGTTTTGTCCGGGGAGTGGCTGTCGGAAACCAGCACATGCAAGTCGACGTTTGGAATTTTTTTTGCCTGGGCAAGAACGAGCTTAATTATCTCTTCAATATTTTCTTGTTCGTTGTAAGTGGGAATATTTACTACAAGCCTCATGAAGAATTCTTTTTTATAAGTTTGATATCTGCCTCAACCATCATTTTTACCAAGGCTTTGAATGAAATTTTAGGTGTCCACCCTAATATTTTTCTGGCTTTTGAAGCGTCACCGATTAGAAAATCCACTTCTGCCGGACGCATAAATTCTTTAGATATTTTTACATATTTTTTCCAGTTATTTACACCGATTACCTCAAATGCGGCTTTTACAAATTCCTCAACTGAATGATTTTCTCCCGTTGCAATAACATAATCGTCGGCTTTTTCCTGCTGCAGCATTAACCACATTGCCTCTACATAGTCTCCTGCAAAACCCCAATCCCGCTTCGCGCTGAGATTGCCAAGAAATAGATGGTCCTGCAATCCCAATTTTATTCTTGCAACGCTGTGAGAAATTTTTCTGGTCACAAATTCCAAACCCCGTCTTGGCGATTCATGATTGAATAAAATACCAGACACGGCGAATAGATCGTATGATTCCCTGTAATTAATCGTTATCCAATGGGCGTACACCTTTGCCACACCATAAGGGCTTCTGGGATGAAAATTGGTTTTTTCCGTCTGTGGGGTTTGCTCGACTTGGCCAAACATTTCGGATGAAGATGCTTGGTAATATTTGGTTTTGGGTTTTACTTGTCTTATTGCCTCCAGCATTCTGGTGGCCCCTAGCGCCGTAAATTCTCCAGTTAACACCGGCTGAGACCAGGACGTTGCAACAAAACTTTGTGCCGCCAGATTGTAGATTTCATCCGGATTTGAATATTCAACTGCCGATGTTAATGACTGCTGATCCAGCAAATCTCCGGGAATAAGCTCAATTCTGTCTTCAATATGTTTTATTCTCTCGTAATTTGGCGTTGACGTACGTCTTGTCAGTCCATAAACTTTATAATTTTTTTTAAGCAAAAATTCTGCCAGGTACGAACCATCTTGTCCCGTAATACCAGTAATGAGTGCCCTTTTTTGTGCCATTAGATTCTTAGTTTATTCCTTTCGTATTCAATTGTATCAAATAACGTTTTGTTCAGAGATATAACCGGTTCCCAGCCGGTATCATTTCTGAACTTGGAAAAATCACAGTAAATTTTAATTATTTCACCTTTTCTTTCCAGTGTTGAATCATGTGATACATGAATATTCGCACTGGATAAGGAAATAAGTTTAGATAATATATCAGCAATCCTTACTGCTTTTCCAGATCCTAAATTATAAACTTCTCCAATTGTACCTTTGTCTAGGGCGAGCAGGTATGCTTTTACAATGTCCCTAACATCTGTGAAGTCTCGCCAAGTATTCAAATTACCGACACTAATCTTTCCTGCACCTTTTCTTTCAATATTGGCTATTTGCGATGCAAAAGCCGGAACTACAAAGCTTGTGGATTGCCGGGGACCTATGTGGTTGAAGGGTCGCACCCTGATGATGTTCAATTTATTGTTTAAAAAGAATTGATATCCAAGGAGGTCCTGGGCAACTTTGGAAACTGCGTACGGGGATATGGGTGCGAGCGGGGTTTGTTCGTTGACAGGTAAATACTTTTTTCCCACATTTCCATATTCTTCCGAAGATCCAACAATTAGAATTTTCACCTTAGATTTTTGCCTTACAATTTCCTGTAAGAGATTAATTTGACTAAATACATTATTTTTAATAATTTGCTGCGGATCACTAAAACTTTGTGCGGGTGATGAAAATGCCGCAAGATGAAATAGATAATCAAAGTGGTTAAAATCTATATTTTTATAACTACCTTTTTTAAGGAGGTCTATTTCAAATTTCTTTATTTTTTTTTCAATAACTTTTAGGTTTTCGGTTGAGTGCTTTGGGTGGGTCAACGCCGTAACTTCGATATTGTTATTGATAAGATGTTCGGCAAGATGACTTCCAACGAACCCTGCTGCCCCGGTGATCAGAGCTTTTTTCATCTACCAACGCTGAAATATTTAAAGCCCATCTCTTTTAATTTTGTAGGGTCGTATATGTTGCGCCCGTCAATAATGATTGGTTTTTTCAGACTTTTTTTAATTCTGCCTAAATCCATTTCGATAAATTCTGGCCATTCTGTAGTTATAACAAGCGCATCCTTTCCTTCAACCGCGGTGTACAAATCTGGGGCATAACGTTGGTTGGGAAATATTTTTTTGGCCGAGGTCATTGCCTTTGGATCATACAGCGTTAAATCCGCTCCTAAATTAATAAGCCCCTGGATAATTTTCACGGCTGGGGCATCTCTTATATCGTCTGTGTTGGGTTTAAAAGCTAAGCCTAAAAGTGCAATTTTTATTCCTTCGAGATTGGCGGCTTCTTTGTCGTTTGCATTAACCGCAAGTCTAATTTTTGCCACAAATTTATCTATTTGGCCGCTGTTAATTGCATCTACGCTTCTTAGAAAGTCGAAATTGTAATCGAAACTATTGGCTTGGGCAATGAATGCCATAACATCTTTGGGAAGACAAGACCCACCATAACCAATGCCAGGTCTTAGGAATGCCGACCCAATTCTTTTATCCGCCCCAATTCCTTTAAGTACTTTCTCAACGTCGGCACCTGTTTTTTCGCAAATGTTAGCAAGGGCATTTGCATAAGATATTTTAGTTGCCAGAAAGGCATTTGAAGCGTATTTAATCAGCTGTGCGGTGCGCATATCACAAATTATCCTTTCTCCCGGTAGCGTTGCATGCAGTTCTAGAAGTATTTTTTGTGCCCGCAGATTTGTGCTTCCGATTACAATGCGATCTGGATTGAAAGCGTCTGCGATGGCAGTTCCTTCCTTTAAAAATTCCGGACATGCAGCAAATTCGAACTCGACCTTTGCATGTTTCCTGACTATTTTTTCCAAATCGTCTTCAAAACCAATAGGGAAAGTGCTTTTTATGACGACAACCGTATAGTCCTTTAAATACTTCGCAGTTTCTTCGACGGCGCCAAACAAATAGGTCAAGTCAGCCTCGCCGCTTGCTGATGGGGGCGTGCCAACGCAAATAAAAACCGCTTGAGATTTGGGGATTGACTGCGAATATGACGTTGAGAATATTAATCTCTTTGCCTTTACGTTTCTGGACAGATATTCATCGAGCTGCGGTTCGTAAAAGGGAACCTTACCCTTTTTGAGCATTTCAATGCGCTCATGCGAAACATCTATACAATGGACTTCATTTCCGAGCTCGGAAAACAGTGCGGCGGTGACTAATCCTACATATCCGGCACCTATTACGCTTATTGTCATAATTTAAAAGTTATTCAGATATTTTAGTCAAAACAAAGACTTTAAATCAATTTGTCGTTGATTTGGGTAAAAATTTTCTTTATTCCGTCTTCCCATGATGTAGGCACAAAACCCATTTTAGGCAGTTTTTCAATTTTTAAACCGCCTCTGAGTGGACGCGGTGTTGTACCTTCTTTATTTAAAGCATCACTTAATAATGATTTCACTATTTTGCCCGGGTCCTTATTAAATTGTTTTAACAACTTTTGGCCAAAAAGATATGGTGTGCAGCTGGTTGGGCTTGCTAAGTGGAATATACCTGTCTCCTTCGATTTCAGCAAGATCTCGATGGCCGGCGCAATGTCGTCAATAAACGTAGGTGTAGTTATTTGGTCAAAGAAGAGTGGGTACAAATTATTTTGTTCATATCTTTCCAATATATTTCTCGCAAAATCTTTTTTTTGTTCATATTTCGCACGATACGGATATGTTATTCTCAATACCATATTCCCCCCTGCACCCAATGTCTTGGATTCAGAATACCGTTTTGTCAGTCCATACCAGCTGATTTTTTCTAAATCTTGGTCTAGTGCTTCTGTTTCTGTGTATGGACCGTTTAAGCCGTCAAATATAAAATCAGTTGAGATTAATAAAAGTTTTCGCTTATTTTGCCTGCAAGCGCTTGCCACGTTTTTTGCCCCCTGTACATTTATTTTCCAAGCCAAACCTGTTTTGTCATTTCTTTGTTTTTCTGCCTCGTCAACATTGGTGTAGGCGGAAAAGAGGATTGCGGTCGTAAAATCATATTTTTGGAAAAATGCGTTTACTAAATCTTGGCTGGTAATATCCAGAGAAATTTCCCCATCTAAATCAGATTTGATTAATTCGAAGTCGTCTTGCAGTTCGCAAAAACGCGAGCCCACCATTGACCTTGCGCCAATCACCGCTATTTTTTGTTTATGAGTTGCCAAAATCTTTCCTTACCTTGTTCCAATCCAGCTCCATTTGATTGTCTACTCTACCCTCGTCATCTGGGTTGTAGAGCTGAGTTGGAAAATTTGCAAGCATTGCCGGCGTTTTTGAGATTGCCATAAAACCATGATACGTCTCCCTGGGAATGATGACCATATACATTTCATCTTCGTTTTGGGGACCCATTGTAAACAAATTTAGTGTTCCTTTGGTTCGGGAATGTTCTCTTGCATCGTAAACCGCCGTAACAATTCTTCCGGATATGCAAATAAATCTGTCCTCTTGGTATTTGTGTACATGCCATTTGTCCTCATCGCGCGCAATAAGTGATGGAGTCTGTGAGATATATTGCATTTTAAACGGCATTTTGGGAGTTACTACATCTGCCCAGTCGCTTCTAAGAGTTTCAACGAGTGAACCTGTCGGATCTTTGTGAATAACTAGTTTTCTTAGGACTATCCCTTCAATTAACTGGTCTCTTTTTATCAGATTTAAATAGTTATAATTCATTTGTTTGTCTTATACTGATTTGCGTAATATTCATTAAATTTTTTATCCTTAATTTTTTCCCACCAAGACCTGTTATTTTGGTACCAGTCAATTGTCAATCTTAGGGCATCATCAAAAGAAAAATTTGACTGCCATTTTAATTCTTTTTTAATTTTATCAGCATTGATTGCATATCTCCTGTCGTGTCCTGGCCTATCGCGAACATATTCAATTTTGGTCTCGGGTAAATTCATGATTTCTAATATTCTTTTTATGACCTGAATGTTAGGTATGTCATTGTTTACCCCAACGCAGTAAGTTTCGCCAATTTTGCCTTTGTGGATTATCGCGTCAATTGCTGACGCGTGATCATCAACATATAACCAATCACGTACGTAAAGCCCGTCCCCGTATATGGGAATGTTAGTACCCCCGATAAGGTTTGTGATCGCCAAGGGAATTAATTTTTCGGGATATTGATAGGGTCCAAAATTGTTCGAACAATTACTTATCGTGATTGGCAAGCCATAGGTCTCGAAATATGCCCGTACAAGATGGTCGGATGCGGCCTTTGTCGCGGCATAAGGACTGTTTGGCTGATATTTTGTGGTTTCATCAAATTTGTCATCTGAGTCGAGTGCCAGTGCGCCAAAAACTTCGTCAGTAGAAACATGGTGGAACCTTTGGACTTTTTCTTCACGGGCGGCGTCCAATAAGATTTGGGTTCCTAAAACATTAGTTTTGATGAAGGGGGATGGGTCCATAATCGATCTGTCTACATGAGATTCGGCGGCAAAATTAATAACTATATCCGTGCCTTCAATAACCTTGTGCACATCCTTATAGTTGGCAATGTCGCCTTTAACAAATTTATAATTTTGATTATTTTCAACTTCCTTTAGGTTTTCAAGGTTACCTGCGTAAGTTAATTTATCAAAATTTGTAATTTTGTCGTTTGGATATTTCTTCAACCAATAGTGGATAAAGTTCGATCCAATGAAGCCTGCGCCTCCTGTTACTAACAATCTCATTAAAAGGTGGTGATTTCTTTTTCTTTATCTTTTAATAATTTGCGCGCCCAAAAAACATTTGACCTATACAAACTTTCGAATGTACCAGCGTCGGACCAAAACCCTGAAAGGTTTGCCCATCGGAGTTTACCCTCTTTAATGTATAGGTTGTTTACATCGGTTATCTCCAGCTGTCCTCTGGGAGATGGCTTGATCTTTGAGCAGTAAGAAAATACTTTATTGTCATAAATATAAACACCTGTCACTGCTAAGTTGCTCTTTGGTTTGCTCGGCTTTTCTTCTATGCCAATGACTTTTGAATTATCACCAGGATCCAGTTCTGCTATACCAAACCTTTGTGGATCTTCGACCTCTTTTAGAAAAATCACAGAGCCATCGGTAAAGTTCTTTACTTCATGGGAAATATCTGTGTCGGTGCAATTGTCGCCCAATATTACGGTTACAGGGCCTTCATCGGCAAAACTTTCGGCAAGTTTTAGTGCGTCTGCAATCCCGGCATCACCGGAATTTTGGTAGGCATACTCAATATGCCGGATCCCAAAATCTTTTCCATTTTGCAAGACTCTTATAAAATCACCAGCATGCGGTCCTCCAACAACTATTAATATTTCGTCGATTCCGGCCTGCGTTAACGTTTTGATTGGATAATAAACCATTGGTTTGTCGTACACGGGCAGAAGATGTTTGTTTGTCGCGTGGGTTAGAGGATATAATCGCGTACCAAGACCGCCTGCAAGTATTACGCCTTTCATGTGTACCAGGTAATTATAATATACACGTGCCCCCTGGATAAAGGATTACGTAGTTGCAGCGGTTATATGCCGCTGTAGCCTTGTAAATAAGAGTTTTGCAGTAATCGTTATAGACCCAATTCTGCTTGCATGACTCTTCTCATTCTTGGAGTGGTGACTTTGTTGCTTGGTGTAGCAGAACCTGATTTTCTGTGAACGAGGTGAATTTCTTCAATTCTTGTTATGGGTTCTTCTCTTTCTACTACTTCTTCTTCAAACTTGTATCTGATTCGCACGATGTCATCGCCTGCAAATATTATTGGCTCTTTAACATCTACTTCTTCCGGCATCGCGACTAAATCGCCGCTGCTTGGGTCTATGTGACAAATGCTTACGCTGACTATTTGCGTGAGGTCTCCTTCGAGCTGAGCGCGACCAACAGAGTCCGCAGCGTTGCATATAACATCGAGCACGAGTTTTTCGGTGGGGAAAAACCTTTCAAGTTTGGCTTCTGTTATTTCAATCGTTTCTATATGGACTGGCTGTAGTCCTTCATCCAAGCGATGTATTTTTTGTTCAACCATAATTCCCCTAAAAAAATATGCATCTGCCTTTTTGTGCATATGCATACCAACTAAAAACTGCCCCATGTGGTGCAGTTGGTGAGTTTAATTAGAAATGGATTTTTGTTTATTTGTCAACTATGGGCCTGTAAAATTCAATGGTTTTTTTCAGACCTTCCGTCAGATTCACCTTTGCAGTCCAGCCAACAGCTTCGTGTAATTTTCTGCTTGATGCATAATTTGCCGCTACATCACCTGGTCTGTTGCCGAGATTGTTTATCGGCACACTAAAGCCAACTATTTTAAATATTTCATCTATGACGTCTTTCACTCTTACGCCCTTTTCGGTGCCAATGTTAAATATTTGGTGTCCCGTGATATTGAGTACGTCTATATGTGCCTGCACGAGATCATCAATATAAATGAAATCGCGTATCTGTTCTCCGCCCCAATAAAGAGGGATAGGTGTTCTTTTGAGCGTGGACTTGATGAAATTGGGAATGGCGTGTGTTTCCGGATCGTGCATTTCTCCCGGTCCGTACGGGTTAAAGTAGCGAAGGATAATTGAATCAAAGCCGTAAACGGCATTATAAGTCTGCAGGTATGATTCTACGGCGGCCTTGCTGGCACCATAAGGGTTGTCCGGATGGACAGGAGCATCTTCTTTGATCGGCAGAGTTTTAGGCGTGCCGTAAACAGTGGCGCTGGATGAAAAAATCATTTTTTTAACACCAACCTTTCGCATTGATTCCATAAATTTCACCGTACCGAGGAAATTGTTTTTGCTGTAAAGAATGGGGTCTTTTACGGATTCCGGAACTACTATGAGACCTGCCATATGAATAACCGCGTCTACCCCACCCAAAGCTTCCTGAGCTTTTTGCTCGTTTGCAATATCACCAATTATTAATTTTGCTCTTGAGTCTACGGATTCTTTGTGACCCTTGACCAGGCTATCGAGAACAACAACAGTATGGCCGGATTTTATTAATAATTTTACGACGTGTGAGCCAATGAAGCCGGCGCCGCCTGTAACCAACACTTTCATAAATTAATAATCGAATTTACTTTTATCATAAATCGGTTGAACAATTTTTTCCCGTTTACCGTTAACTGGAATATTAAGTGCACAACCTAGCGCGTTTGCAACCGATACCCCAACACGCGTACCCGTGAAGGATCCCGGCCCGGGGTTTACTTGAATTGATCCAATGTCTGTAATTTTCAATTTATATTTTTTTAAAATTGTATCTATCATGGGAAGTAGAACCTGGGAGCCAACCGTTTGTGACTGTATAAGCTTCGATAGTTTTATATCGCCGCGTGTCAGCCCGACCATGATTTGTTTTGTATTTGTCGTATCTAATATTAGCGAATATTTCATGTAATTGTTAATGCCCCGTATCTTAATATTTTAAAAGGTATTGTTGTTGCATCAACAACCGTTGACTCTTTCTTGAGCTCGCACATACCCTCAACGGTAAAATCTACTAATTTTTTTAAATTATCATCCAAATCTTCATATTTTTTAGGTGACTCCTTTGCATGAAAATTGGCAGACGTGCCAATTAGGGGTGCCCCGGTGCCTGCGATTAATGCTCTGGCAATTTTGGACTTTGGCATGCGTATTCCGACCTTGCCCGAGCCGTGCTTACTCTTAAGGACTATGGTAAGAGCGCCCGGCCAAAATTTGTTGATTAATTGTTGGGCAGGGCCGTTAACTTTTGCCAGTTGGTGTAGTTGGCTTAGGTTGTCGATTAGGATCGGAAAATTCTGATGGCTCACCTTTATTCTCCTTAATCTTGCTTTAGCAAGCATATTGTTCCATAGGCATCCAATTGCATAGACAGTGTCTGTTGGAAAAATGACGATGCCGCCCTTTTTTAAAATGTTTACTGCCTTATTTATTTCTTCTAATTTTAATTCTTCTTGTATTTGCATCAATTTTTTCTATTATTACATCGATTCTCCTTTTTGGAAGCGAATTTTTTATTTTTTCGGCCCATTCTAAAACAATAATAGCATCTTGAGAAAATACGTCGTCCAAGCCGAGTGATTCAAAATCGGATTTTTCTTCACCGCGATAGAGATCCAGGTGGTAAAAAGTTAGTGCTTGCCTTTTTAGGGTAAATGGGTAGCTTCTCATAAATACAAATGTGGGAGAGGTGATATTTCTTTTTATTTTTAAACCCTTTGCCAGGCCCTGGACAAAAACGGTCTTCCCTGCACCCAAATCCCCGTAGAGAGCAATTACATCTCCCGGTACCAAGTCCCGGGTAAGTTTTTGCCCTACTTTTTTTGTTTCGCCTGGAGTACGTGTTTTAATTTCCATATTAAATATGCAGATATATTAGCACCAGATGAATCAAATCCCAAATCTAGCGGGTTGGCACTTCTTCCGGGCACGAAATGTTGGTGAAATTCGTCCGTTAGCGCATATGCAAGCGTGAGGATGTACGAATGTGCCCATTTTCCATTCGTTGCGCGAAAAAGGAGAGCGTACAGGATTGCATATTCACCGACATGTGCAATTTTTTTTAGAACGAAATCCCAGAGGAAAAACTCACTGACTTTTACTTGCCGAATTGATGAGAGTGAAAATATTACGGCCAACCACAAGAAAACGGGTAACCATTTTTTTAAGATGTCTCTTTGGTTATTATTCTTCTTTTTGTTCAAATTGTTCCCTTCCCTTCTGGATTTGCGGATTCTGACCATTTTTCTTTAACCAAAGAAAGCCGGTAGCCGATAGGCCAATCAAGGCCACGCCCACAATAACTAGAAAACCTGCAACTTTTTTGGTGGCAGGACTCGTTGATACGGACGGACTTGGAGCAACAAATTGGTTTGGGTCTACTTGTGCAATGGAATCTTCGATATTGGGGGTCTTTGGATTCTCCGTTTGCGGCGATGCTTTTATTGTTGCCCCTAAAGTTTTTGGCGAAGGAGTTGGTGATTTTTTTGATGTACTTGTGGAAGAATTTTTTGGCGTTGGGGTAGGTGAGGGCGATTTTGAAGTTGGTGACGGTGAAGCTGCTTGCAATCCATTGCTGCTGTCCGTTTGCGTTTCTTGTGATGTTGAGCATGACTTATCGTCTTGTGGTTGCGGACCTGTGTTAACCTACCATGTGTTGCTCACCTGTTGTCTTTTTGTTGATTGACCTTCTACGTGACTTGGTACAGAATCCGAAAAATATTCTATTTCCTCGACGGTTGTTCCGTTTGTATTTATCAGTCTTATTTTATCCCCTGAGTTATTCAGACGGTTCGAAAATTCAAATTTACGATAATTGTTAGCACAGATTGCTCCCTCTAGTTCAACTTTGTTCGATTCTGTACTATCGCGTATTAACCAGTTCCCTAATTCTATTTTGGCGTTTGTACCGTTATATATAACAATCCAATCCGGATCGCCACTGCCGCCACCTAGAGCATAGAATTCGTCGATATTCACATCACTTGCCGCACTTGCATTGGGTGCAATCACAAATATCGTCAGTAGTAACAAATACGCAACTACAATTTTTGAAAAAATTAGCATGTGAATTGAAAATAGTTTTTTCGCTGACTTTTGTCAACTAGTTGGGAATCATGTGAAGGTAGAGGGTGTCTAAACCGTCATCATGTTTTATTCTTGCATAAATAAGTGACCCGTACCTACATCCTCCATAAGAGCCACCATATAATTTGCCGTCTTTGACTGCTTTGACCGGGGCGGCTACGGATGGTCCATTAGACATGTCTATACCATAGTGTGGTTTGCCGTCATAAGAACCTGAATTCGCATAAGGTGTCATGCCAAAGCCCTGATTAATTTGGATAGGCGCATTAAGTGGCCATGGTAAATTGCCACGTGGGTTAATAGACCCTACCCCCGCCTCATCACCATTCCAATAGTTATATGAAGTCGAGGAATTTAGATAATTGTTCGGATCCTCAATCGAGCCATTTTTGTGGGTCTCAAAGTGCAGGTGCGTACCGCTGGAACAGCCTGATTGCCCCATTATGACTGAGCCAATTACATCACCTTGTTTAATATCCCTTATAAATGTTTCCTTTCCTCCTCCGAAAGCAATGGCAATTTCGGCTTGGGCTTGAGCCAATAGCCTTTGATATCTAGTTTCGTCGTTTTTTGTAATCTGTAAAAAGACTTGTTTATCTGCCTTTTGTTTATCCAAGTCTACTTTTAGTGCTTCGAGTTTGGTTTTTTGCTCTTCTATTGCTGCTTGTTTTGCCTCTCTTTCATCCTTTTGGTTTGCGTAATTGGACCTTGTTTCCTGAAGGCTTGCCAATATTTTTTTGTCATTTTCTTGCACTTGCTTTAGATACTGGAGTTTTAGGAGTATGTCCGAGAAACCATTTGATGACATAACCAGTTCAAGGTCTGAGACAAAACTTTGCTGATAGGTTGCGACTATCCTTTCTTTTACTAAATTTTCCAGCTTGTCGATTGACTCGGTCACATATCCGATCCTGAAACCCAAAATCCCAATTTCTTTTTCCAGTTGTGCGATTGTGCTCTGGGCATCATTGATTTTTAACTGTGTCACCTTTATCTGGGTGTCGAATTGGGCAATTTGTGAAGCGAGTGTCTTTTTTTGTGTGCCTAGCTCCGACACTTTTTTTGAAAAAATAGTTATACACTCGCTAACATTACTTGAAGGATTTTTTTCACAGTCTTCGAGAGTTACGGCTAATGTGACTTTTATTCCCAGCAGAAAAACGAAAGACGCGGCGAGCGCAAAAGTTAGTGATTTTTTCATTTAATCTTCAGATATCTATAGAGGGCAATCGCTGCTCCAATTATACCAATGGATGCAGCGGCTAGCATTTCTCCCAGCCAGAGATATATGAAGAAAAGGGGGTGTATTGGAAAAACCTGTATGGGACCCAAGAAGCTCTGAATGTTTGGCGAATAAAACAATATTAGGCCATAGATTAGAAAAACGGCGATACTGGAACCGATTATGCCATAGAGCGCACCCTCCAGGAAAAATGGTTTCGCGATATACCACTTTGTCGCTCCCACTAAATTCATGATACTTATTTCCTCGCGGCGGAGGGCGATACGCATACCGATAACCATTATTATAATAAGGAAGGAAACACTAAGTAGTGTTGCCACAAATACCACGCCGCCGGTCCTTATGGTTTTAGTCCATTTCACCAATTGCTTAACAAGATTTTCGGGGGTTATGACGCGTTCGACTTGGGCCTCGTTGCGGATCTCGGTAGTTATCTGATTAATATCTTGGGCACGGTTTACGGATATATCTATACTGGCCGGTAAAAAATCTGCCGTTACGGATTCCAAAAGTAGCGGTTCATCTTTATTCCTTTCCCTGTAAATTGCCAAAGCTTCTTCTTTGGATACATATTTAATATTCTTCGTTAAACCTGTGGATTCAACTTTTTTTATTATTTCATTTATTTGTGCTTCGGTAGTATCGTCTTTAAAAAAGGCGATAACTTGCGGCCTCTGCTCAATATAGTTGAGAACGATTTGTCCTCCGATAATTAGGATTACAAATAACGAAGAGATAAAAAATGTTAATGACATTGCAAGAGTAGCCGCCAAAGCCTGGTAAGGACTTCTTCTGATGAATTTTATTGATTGCTTAACTTGTCTCATATTTTCCTTGCTTTTCGTCTTTTGTTATTTTACCTTTTTCAAGAACAACGACCCGTTTTTTAAAATGGTTAACGATTTGGGCATTGTGCGTTGCCATAATAATTATTGTTTTGTCGTCGTGATTTATTTTCTCCAACAGTTCGACAATTTCCTGTGAGTTTTTTGGGTCCAAATCACCGGTCGGTTCGTCTGCCAACAGAATCTGCGGCTTTGCAGCTATTGCCCTGGCTATTGCTGTTCTTTGGACTTCCCCGCCTGAAAGCTGGAGTGGGAAACTATTTGCTTTTTCCAATAGGCCAACTTTCTCAAGTGTTGTAGAGACTTCCCGCTCGATGAATGAATCCTTCTGAGACATAACTTCGAGCGGAACCGCGACATTTTCAAAAACGGTCTTGGTGAGAAGAAGTTTGAAATCCTGGAATACGGTTCCTATCTGGCGCCTTAGGAGGGGTAATTTGCTTGCGGGAATTTTTTGGATGTCCTGGCTGTTTATAAGAATTTTACCTGAAGTAGGCGATGTTTCTCTGGTAATTAGCTTAAGTAGAGTTGATTTACCGGCTCCGGATGCGCCAACGATAAAGACGAAGTCTTGGTCCTCGATTGTTAAATTAATTTCTTCTAGCGCTACTTGGCTTGACGGATATTTTTTGGTGACAGATTCAAATTTTATCATGAAGGTTGCGAGAATTATTTAATTTCTTCCACTTTACCTACGTCCATAAGCCAACCGACTTGTTTTGAGCCAAATGTCTCACCAAAAACTTTAACATTTTTGCCGACAAACTCGTCAAGGTCTAAAACTGAGGAGGTGAGAAATGCCGTCTGTGATTCTCCACCAGGACGAATTAACTTATGGGTCCCTTGTGCGTATTTGTCGAGATCATCATTTTTTTCGATCGTACCCTCGGCTTGATCTTTAAATGTTTGTGTAAACGATTCTTTAACTTTTGGATCCAAATTTTCCTCCTCTGCAATAGATGCCGCTTGATTTTGGTTCTTTTGTCTTGACGATAGAACTAAACCACTAAATATTCCCAGCCCGGTGATTGCAAGTATTATTAGAACGGGCACTAATTTAGGTATCAATTTTGACGAATTTGCGGATGAGGCCTCCCTGAGGGGTATTGTATGCTTCACTTGCGGTTGTGCGGCAGTATCTTCCATGAATGCTAGGCTAAGGACACATTTGTCTTTTTGCCTAGGGTTAATTATAGCAATTAAGTTTACGTGCCATCAACAGTTAATAATTGAGGGCTACTTCATGCTTAATAAATTCATCAAGGTTGCCGTCCAGTACGGCGTTTGCATCCGAAGTTTCGTAGTTGGTTCGCAGGTCTTTTACGAGCTTATAAGGATGGAGCACATATGACCTGATTTGATTTCCCCAGCCGGGCATTATATGACCGCCTTTGATCTTTTCTTTTTCCTTTTTTTCCTCTTCCTGTCTTAGGATCCATAATTTTGCCTTAAGCAGTTTCATGGCATTTTCCCTATTTTGTGCCTGATACCTTTGTGTTTGGCAAGTAACAATAATTCCTGTCGGTTTATGCCTCAGCCTTACTGCGGTTGATACTTTATTGACATTTTGGCCGCCGTGTCCGCCAGACCTGAATGCTTCAAATTCGATATCCTCGTCTTTTATCTCCACGTCTTCGTCCATTTCGTCGATTTGCGGCATGACCTCAACCAGGGCAAAGGATGTTTGGCGCAGTTGATCTGCATTAAACGGCGATTGTCTGACCAACCGGTGTACACCTGCTTCCCCTTTAAGAAGGCCGAAGGCGTAATTCTCGTCAATCGAAATCGTCACCGTTTTTAAGCCGGCTTCTTCGCCTGGTATTTCGTCTACTATTTCACAATGCCAGTCGTTTTTTGAAAAATACTTTTGATACATGCGCGAGAGCATTTCTACCCAATCCATTGCTTCCGTTCCTCCCTGCCCGGCATGCACGGAAAGAATTGCCGGGTTCCTGTCATATCTGCCGGAAAGAAACATTTTTATTTCCAGCGTTGATAATATTTTTTCGATTCGTTTTAAATCATCTTTTATTTCAGTCTCTAAACCTTGGTCACTTTTTGCCAATTTGGCCATCTCTTTTAAGTCACCTATGTCCTCTTTTAAACCCTCGAAATCGGATATGTCCTTTTGGACGGATGCAATCCTTTTCATAGTTTTTTTTGCGGCTCGTGTGTCGTCCCAAAAATTACCCTTGAGACTTTCTGCTTCCAGCTCTCTTAGCTCATGTTGCTTTTGCTGTAAGTTTATTCTCCTCTCGACTATTTCCAGCCTATCTATTAGCTCGGAGAGTTGTTGTTCGATATCCATGGTATGCAGATTATATAATTTGCGGCTCTACTGTACAAAATAAGGGAGGCCAATCAGAAGAATTCCCAATACAATTCTGTATATGATAAATATGTAAAGGTTTTTTGTTGCTAAAAATTTAATAAAATATTTGATCGTTAGGTAGCCAAACACGAAGGAGGTGGTAATTCCTGCGAGCAGTAAGCCGATATTGGATGACTGGCCGTTTGAGAGCGCCTCAATAAATTTTTTTAGGCCTGCTCCTGCGATTATAGGTCCGGAAAGCATGAAAGCGAAGCGCGCGGCACTCTCCCGCGTCAAACCAAGAAATAAACCTGCAGAGATTGTCGCTCCTGAGCGGGATACACCGGGAATAAGTGCGAGAGCTTGTGCGAATCCTATAACTACTGAGTCCAATAGCGTGACGGCGGAATCATTTTTTTTCTTTTTGCCGATTTGTTCCGCCCAGTAAATTACAAGTGAGAAAAATACCAGCGCCACCCCTACTACGGTTAGGCTCCTGAATTCGTTTTCGATGGCTTTTTCGAGTGCCATTCCAATAATAACTGCCGGGATTGTTCCAATGATTAGTTTTTTATAAAGTTGGTTTTTAAAAATGATTAAGCTTGTATAATCTTTGAAAAAGAAGATTGCAACAGCCAGGAGCGTACCAAGATGGATGGATGCGTCAAACCCCAAGCCAAATTTGTCCGGCGGGAGGCTAAATACTTTTTGAAAAATGACCAGATGGGCCGTGGATGACACGGGTAAAAATTCGGTGAGGCCCTGCAGGGCACCGGCAAGTATTGCAATTAAATAGTCCATACATTAACACTAATTAAATACCCGGTACTTGAGAAGGATAAAAATTGCCCGAAGCCCGTCTTTTATGCCAATTTTTTTACCTTCGCCGTAACTTCTGCTCTTGTAGCTAATCGGGACTTCTATTATTTTAAAACCGCGCTTTATTAACTTGCAGGTTATTTCCGGCTCGAATCCAAATCTGTCTTCCTGAAGTTTAATGTTTTTTAATACATCTTTTTTGAATGCCTTATAACAAGTTTCCATATCGGAGATATTGTGGCGAAACAAAACTTTTGTTATAAACGAAAGCCCGATATTTCCGAGGTAAAACAGATGGTAGCGCGCGTGGTGGGATTTATTTAGAAACCGTGAGCCATATACAACGTTAACCTTTTTATCTCTAAACAGATTCAGTATCTTGATGTGTTCGCGGGGATCGTATTCCAGATCCGCGTCATGAATCAGAATAATATCACCCGTGGCTTTTTTAATGCCCTTTCTTATTGAAAATCCCTTCCCGCGATTGACGTTGTTTTCCAGGTAAACAATATCTTTTATGGATTTTATAATTTTTGCGGACGTGTCTTGGGAACCGTCATTTATGACAATAATTTCTTTGTCGAACGGATGCCTGACGGCTTTGACATTTTTTATAACCTGGGCAACGGTTTTCTCTTCATTGTAAACCGGAATAATGATTGAGCATTTCATTTGATTTAGCTAGTAAGGTAACAGTATCATTAATGTGATGTCAACGAGGATATTTCTCTAAGTAATGGCCAAAAAAAATCGTTTGAATAGCATTATAAATTTCTTGTCTAAAAATTATCTTCTGGCTGGTTTGTTTATATTTGGGATTCTATTGAGACTTATTTTTTTTAAAGGCCAAGTATGGCTTGGTTCCGATATAACAAGGGATATTTCGATCAGCCTTGAAGCTTTGAAGAGGCATGAAATTCCGCTAACCGGATCCTTTAGCAGCGCCGGGCCATTTGTTTTTGGCCCAACACTTTATTGGTTATATATGATAACGTTTGCTCTTTTCCCACTCGGTCTACTCACACCTTGGTACACGGCAATAATCATAGGACTTTGCACAATGGTTTTGTTTTATTACCTCATAAAAAAACTGGGTATTTCGCAAGTTGTAGGTCTAGGTGCAGTTGTTCTTGTTTTTTCACCGCAACTGGTTCTTAGCTCCTCATCACCCACCCAACATACGTATGTTTTGATTTTGACCCTGCTTGCGTTATTATTCCTGGCCAAATTATTCGATAACGGGAGGTTGTTGTGGGCAATGCTTGCAGGTGCGGCAATAGGGTTGAGTATAAACATGCATTATCAAGCGGTTAACCTCCTAATTTTGCCTTTTTCTGTGATTTTTTTTGAAAGGCTAAGCTATAGTCGCAGGCTTGTTTCATTAACGCTGGTTCTCGTCGGAATGGTGATTGCATTGTTGCCACTCACGTTGTGGGATAGTGGGCAAGCATATGCAAATTATAGAAATTTACTTGATTATCTTTTAATAGGGCAGGGCAGGATATATGTCCCAAATAGTTGGAAATTATATGTGCTCGACTATCTTCCCGGCTACTGGGAATATGTGACGGGTATTCCCGGCGCTCTCGGATTATTGATACTTTTTACTGGAAGTATTTTTACTGCCCTGCAAGTAATTAGGCGGGTAAAAATGCCTTTTGTCTTTCTTTTAAATTCTGTTTTCCTTCTGCTGCTTTTGCTGGGCAGGTACTATCGAGGAGAAAGATTTCCGGGATATACGATGTATATGCTCCCATTTATTATAATTTTTTCTATTTGGACGGTTGGAAAAATACTAGATTTGATACCGAACACAAAAACAGGATCTAAAGTTAAATATCTAGTAGTCGTTCTCCTTTCAATTTCAATAGTGCTTGCAAGTTATTCCCATCTTCGCCAAAACCTTGCCGGAAATACAAGCTACACTGATGTAGGCAATGTCGTTATGTTGCTCAGTCATAAGTATCCCGGCAAGAAATTTAGGGTCTTAAATCTTGCGGGTACAAACCCAGATGCAAGTTTCGCAGTTGCGGTATATTTGCAGGATAAGGACCTTTATAGTTTTGAAAACGCTGTTTATGTCGGATTTTGTGTCGGATGTTTTAAAGATAGTGAAAAGTTAGGGGAATTATTTGGTACATCGTATGCAATTGTTGATAACCACACAAACGGCGATTCCTGGCAGGGAGTGAGTCAGGCGGAGATTTATGACTCTACAATAGGTTGGCTGAATAAACATCAATTGCAATCTACTTTTATGCCGGGTAAATATATAAAAGAAAGACTTTTCAGATAAATTTAGCCCTTATGGGAAGGGGCACTAATAAGCCCACATTTTTTCCATTTTAGGCCGGATCCGCAAGGGCATGGGTCGTTCCTGCCAATTTTTTCAACTTTTAGGGGAGTCGTATTGGCAGTGAATGGATTAGTAGGTGTTGCCGGGTGGGAGTTACCGGATTTTTCCAGTGCCTCGAGGCGGGCGATTTCTGCGTTGAGTTCCTCGTCTGTCATTTCGTTAGGGTCTTTTGTGTCTGCGCCTTGGCTTTGGTGTCCGCCACCGGATTGTTCTCTTTCCAGTCTGGCGATTTCGGCATCTAATTGTTCGTCCGATAATTCGTCTGGATTTATAATTGTATTTTTATCCTGTTCGGAATTGTTGCCGGGCACAGCTTCATTCATTTCCGATTGATTCGTACTCAGGCTTATTTGGGGATGAATCTCTACGCCTCGCTCCTCCACCTTTTCGATTTCAGGCTGTCTATTAACCTGTATTCTGAAAATTCGATGGACAATTTCAGAATCGATCGTTGTCATTAATTTTTCAAATAGGCTGAATGCCTCCTGTTTGTATTCAACAAGCGGGTCTCTTTGACCTGCCGCTCTCAGGCCAATTCCTTCCCTGAGGTCGTCTAGGGAATCAAGGTGCTGGATCCACAGTGTGTCTATTACCGATAGCGTTGTAAATTTTTCCATATCACGCAATGTTTTTACCCCCAGCGATTTTTCCCGCTCGTCGTAGACGTGCTGTGCAACACCAACTAAAAAATTTTCTAGAGTGTCCGCGCTTGTGTATTTTTTGGCATCCCGCGCTAAATTACTTGCAGATTGCTCGTCAAACGGCACGATTGTCACAAATTCCTTAATTATTGCTTCCGCGTTGGGTGTGGAACCTTCTTTTGTATTTGCTAAAACTATATCGTCTATTTCCCGCCTGACCCGCTCTAATGTTTCATCCTTCAGCACATTTTGTGCCTTGGGGTCGTTGGCTGATTCCAGCATTTTGTTTCGGGCGCCATAAATTATTTCGCGTTGACGATTCGCAACATCATCGTATTCAACCAAATGTTTTCGAATATCAAAATTGTGCGTTTCAACTTTGACCTGCGCATTTTCAATTGCTTTGCTGACCATTGCGTGTTCTATTGGAGTATCCTCCGGCAACTTGAAGGCAGTCATGATTTTGGCAATTTGTTCCCCTCCAAACAGGCGCATGATTTCATCTTCCAGTGAAACATAAAAACGACTTGAGCCCGGATCGCCTTGCCGGCCAGACCTGCCCCTTAGCTGGTTGTCGATACGTCTTGCTTCGTGCCTTTCCGTTCCAACCACATGCAGTCCGCCCAGTTTAATAACTTCTTCATGATTTTCCTTCCATTTATCATATTCCTTACCTTTTGTTAGGGGTCTTCCCAATTTGTCCGTTGGCGGAGAACCGCCCAGGATAATATCGACGCCCCGCCCTGCAATATTGGTTGCCAAAGTAACATTATTTTTGATACCGGAGGATGAAATTATTTCCGCCTCTTTTTGATGATTTTTGGCATTTAATACTTGGTGCGGGATTCCTTTCCTTTTTAAAAGGCTCGACAAAAATTCATTTTTTTCGATGGAAGTTGTACCTATTAAAACAGGCTGTCCCTTGGTATGTTTTTCGGCAACATCGTTTGCAACTGCTGTGAATTTTGCTTTTGTAGTTTTATAAACAACATCTGACATGTCTTTTCTGATAGTTGGTTTATTAGTCGGGATTGTTACAACTTCAAGCTTATAAATTTTGAAAAACTCTTCTGCTTCTGTTGCGGCTGTTCCGGTCATTCCTCCAAGCTTTTCGTATAACCTGAAATAATTTTGGAAAGAAATGGTGGCCAAAGTTTGAGATTCTTTTTGAACCGCAACCCCTTCTTTTGCTTCGATTGCCTGATGCAGGCCCTCCGACCATCGTCTTCCTTGCATTAGTCGGCCCGTAAATTCGTCTACTATGATTATTTCCCCGTCTTTGACGACATAATCCTTGTCTTTGCGATAAAGGGTTCTTGCCCGCAATGCTTGCTGAATGTGGTGTATCGAGCCGAAGTCTTTTTCGTAAAGATTATCAACTCCCAATCTTTTTTCCACTTTTGTGATTCCGTGTTCCGTAAGATTGGCTGTTTTTAGTTTTTCGTCAATGACATAATCCGTGTCTCCTGATAGTTCTTGAACCAGCTTTGCAAATTGGAAATATTTATCTGTGGCCTCAGCGGAGGGAGCAGAAATGATAAGTGGAGTTCTTGCTTCGTCTATCAGGATAGAATCTGCTTCGTCGACAATTGCATAGTGATGGCTACGCTGTGCCTTGTCCTTCAAATCCCACACCATGTTGTCGCGCAAATAATCAAACCCAAATTCGTTATTAGTTCCATATGTTATATCTGCCAAATATGCTTCCTTTTTCTCCACAGGCCTGAGATGTCTAAGACGCCAATCTGTTTGTGTTTTGTCCTCGTATTTCTGGTCGTAAATAAACGCTTTATCTTGCATAATACAGCCTGCCGTTACCCCTAATAATTCATAGATCGGACCCATCCACCCCAAACCGACACGGGCCAGATAATCGTTGACGGTTGCCAAATGTACCCCCTTTTGGGTCAGAGAGTTTAGGTAAAGCGGCAGGGAGGCGGTAAGGGTTTTCCCTTCACCCGTTTTTTGCTCTGCTATTTTTCCATGATGAAGCACTATTCCACCTACGAGCTGCACGTCGTAGTGTCGCTGGTTAAGGCTTCTTTTTCCTGCCTCTCTTACCGCCGCAAAAGCTTCCGGTAAGAGATCGTCGAGTGAGCTGCCTTTTGCGAGGCGAAGTTTGAATTGCGCCGTTTGCGACTTTAGTTGAGAGTCGGTGAATTTCGAAAACTTTTTTTCAAGTGCGTTTATACTTTCTACCATCGGCTGCAGCTTGCCGACCTGTTTTTCGTTTGAATCTAAAAATTTATTCAAAATACCAAACATCTTACTTGCCTTTTGACCTTTCTATAATTTGTCTCCAGAGAGTTTTGGTTGACCTCCCGTACTCATGGGCGATTGTATGTTTTTTGGGCGTCAACTTTTTGATACGATTGCGTTTCTTGACGTGTAACGTCTTACTTTCAGGCAGGATATTCATGGCAGATAATTTTACCTCAGGCTGGAATTTTATTAAAGCCAGTGTATTTTTGAAGAACCTCGGGAATTGAGATTGACCCGTCTTTTTGCTGGTTGTTTTCTAGTATTGCTATTATGATCCTACCTATGGCGAAAGCCGTACCGTTTAAGATTGATACAAATTCATTTTTGTCCCCAACAATGTGTTTAATATTCAGCCGCCTGGCTTGAAAATCTCCCGTTGTTGAAACAGAATGTGTTTCGCGAAATTGGTTTTGCGACGGGATCCAGGTTTCGATATCGTATTTTCTGGAAGCGGGAAATCCTAAATCGCCGGTGCACATTTTAATAACCCTATACGCGAGTCCCAGGCTTCGAACCAGATCTTCCTCTATTTGCAGTAATGCTTCATGCTCTTTGTCCTCGTTTTTTGGTTCGACAAAGGAAACCATTTCAATTTTGTCAAATTGATGGACCCTAAAAATGCCCTTGGTATCCTTTCCGTATGATCCCGCTTCCCGGCGAAATGCAGTTGAGAATGCGGCATACCTTCTCGGCAGGTCTTTGATGTTAAAAAGTTCATCCATATGCATTGGGACAACGGAGTGCTCTGCAGTACCGACCAGATATTGGCCGTCAACCTTATAACCTTCACCCGTTTCGTATTCAGGATAACCAAGTCCTTCTACGGCTTTTTTGTTTATGAGGACGGGCGGAATGATTTTTTTAAACCCTTCTTTCGATAATTTTTCAAAAGTGTAGTTTATTAGGGCAAATTCAAGATCCACGAGTTCGTTTTTTAGAAAAGCAAACCTGGTACCGGAAATTTTTGATGCCCGCTCAACATCTATTAAATCTAAAGGGATGGCTAGCGCCAAGTGGTCTTTTGGCGTGAAATTGAATACAGGCTTACTGCCTACTTCGCGTATTACTTTATTTTCGCTTTCATCTTTTCCTACCGGTACGTCGGCTCTGGGGATGTTTGGAATTGACCGAATGAGTTTGTAAAATGCTTCGTGAAGTTTTTCTAGACTATTTTCTTTAGTTTTCAGTTCAGCTTTTATAGATTGACCTTTCTTTTCATCACGCTCTTCTGCCGCTTTTTTACGGTCTGACCTGAGTTTGTCTACTTCTTCAATTAATTTTCTACGTTCTTTATCGACCTTGATGAGTTTATCGACGTCAACGTTATACCCTTTATTTTTAGCTCCCTCGCTCACTAATTTCGCATTTTCGCGAATGAATTTGATATTTAACATAATGAGTTCATGGTTTATAGTTCATCGGAATATTTTCCCTATTAACAATTTACGATTAACTATTTACTTTTTCTGCCAATTTCTTTCTGGTTCCACTTCGTCTTTTAAGATCATTTCGACCGCCTGTTGGTGCCATGGGATCTTGGTAATGTGATATACCTCCTTAAAATATTTTAGCGCGCTTTGAGCACCAGGTACACCTTTTGCCTGAGCAAGGGCGTCAAGGTTATCGGCAACCTTACAAAGCCTGGCTTCCAGTGTTTTCCTTTGCATATATTCCTGGACAAGTTCTATTATCTCACTGTTTGACGGAAGGTCCTTGACCAGCCATTTAAGACCCTCTTCTTCAATCGGGGCAAAGGCGCCTTTGGCCATACCTTTTACAAATGTACCAACGTCTCCGACAATCGTCTCTGCCATATCATGGAACATCGCCATCTTGAGTGCACGGTCGACATTAATTTTGACGCCGCTCTTTTTCATTTCGGATGCTAAAAAATACACCAGCATTGCAGTCGTCCAGGAATGGGCCGCAACGGAATCAGCTTCCTGTCTTTTAAAACCCATCGCTATAAAACCCTGACGCGGAAGCTCTTTGGCCCATTGGAGCGTTAAAAAAACTTTTAAGATTTTTTTAAGGTTGTTTTTTTGCATTTTGTGTCTTGGTGCGCATTGTGGGGAAGAGGATTACGTCTGAAATTGTCGGGGAGTCTGTCATTACCATAATCCACCTATCGATGCCCGGACCTATGCCGGAAGTTGGCGGCATACCATATTCTAAAGCCTCAAGAAAATCCTCATCTAATAGTTGCGCTTCAGGATTTCCGGATGTTATTTTCTCCTTTTCTCTCATCCAAGCTTCTCTGAGGGCTTGCGGATCATTCTGTTCGGAATAATTGGTACCCATTTCCATGCCGGCGACATAGACATCAAAACTCTCGACAAACTTTGGATTCTGGGCTTTTCTTTTTGCCAACGGGTAGAAATCGGCAGGGTAATCGTAAACGAATGTTGGTTGAACAAGTTCTGTCGTGCATTTCTTTTCGAATATTTCAAGAAGGATTTCTCCGTCCGTCATATAATCTTTTATTTCTACACCCAATTTTTTTGCAAGATCGGTAGCTTTTTCCAGTGTGTCTATTTCCTCAATATTGACCCCTGTAAATTTTTTGAAAAGTTCTGCAAGACTTATTCTTTTCCATGGCCTTTTATAGTCGATTTGGTGATTCTGATAATTCAGCTTTGTCGTTTTAAAAACTTCTTTTGCGACAAATTCGAACATTTCTTCAACGAGATCCATGTTGTCTTCATAATTGGCATATGCCTCCATTGTTTCGAGCATGGTAAATTCCGGATTGTGGTATTTGTCCATGCCTTCGTTCCTAAATGTATGGCCGATTTCAAATACTTTTTCGAAACCGCCGACAATCAGTCGTTTAAGGTAAAGTTCGTTTGAAATCCGAAGGTATAAATCAGTGTTCAGGGTATTATGGTGGGTTTTAAACGGTTTTGCGCGAGTGCCACCATAAAGTGGCTGCAGTATCGGCTCTTCGACCTCAATGTAGCCCTTTTCCTCAATTAAGAATTTCCTTATGGCTGCTATTATTTTTGATCTTGTTACAAATGTATCTTTGACATCTTTATTCATTATGAGATCCAGGTAGCGCCTGCGGTTTCTCTCTTCCGTGTCTTTTAAGCCGTACCATGTAGAGGGCAAGGGGCGAATAGATTTTGTGAGAATCTTAAAATTATCTACGAAAATGGTGGTCTGGCCCGCTTGGGTTTTATCCACTTTTCCTTCCGCCTCAATAAAATCTCCGATATCCAGTAAAGTTAATAGTTCATAGTTTATGGTTGATAGTTTTTCTTTGGAAAAAAACAGTTGGATTTTGCCGGTTTCGTCGACAAGGTCCGCAAAAGTCGATCCACCATGGCCGCGAAGCCCCATAAGCCTGCCTGCAGTCTGCACATTCTTGCCTTGTGACTTTAGACATTCGTCCACAGTGTGTTTTTTTGCGGATTTTGAAGGGAACGGATCAATCTTTAGCTTTTGGATTTTTGCAAGCTTCTCAAGGCGGATTTTTCTCAAATTATCAAGCGGCTCCATGGCCTACAGTATACGAGAAGCGTCTTTATTTGGCAATGAATTATGCAGCCTTATTCAACTCAATTTCGGGGAATTTCATGATTGAGTCGGGTTGGTTCACTTTACCCTCAAAAGGTATTCTACCAGTGCCGAGTTTATTTTCGGAGTCATTTATTAAACTCATAACAAATTCATATTCCTGCTGAGGAGTTACAGGTCGGGAATATAAAAATCTCAAAAGTTCTCTTTTCCCCGCAGTATTTAAGCAGAGAGAGTACTCCCGATGAAGGTAAAATCCCATCCCGTAAGACATCAGATAAGAAGCTTTCTTATCATCAATAGTTCTGTCATGGATATGTCTTCTAATATCTTCTAGCTTTTCTGCTGGCAAGTATTTTCTTACATATTCAACCACTGATTCTTCCGGTAAATCTATCGTGTTAAGCCATATGTGCACGTTGTGATAAACCATTTGCCTTAGGCCATTTTGTTCTATTTCGAGCTCAGCTTGTGCTACTTCTTCATCCGTTAGACGATTTAAAATACCGGGAACGAAGTGATATATTGTCTGAGCAATCCCCTCGGAACTTACTTGTTCAGGATCAACAACCGATGTAATTCCTAGGGCTGCAATAAGCTCACCTTTATCAATAGAATTTTGCCACCCAGCCATTTGGCCAAAGTGGCCGGCTATTTCATGAAGACCCAGTTCTACAGACTTTCCTGTAGTAAATTTACCAGCATGACGCTTTTTATATGTGTTTATTTTTAGCTTAAATTTATTTCTAATTCCATCTGCCCAATTTATCCAATATTCGTTTAAAGAAACAGCTTCAACCGTATAATTAGGGTTTAAATTCTCTCCAATAAACTCCGAAACCTTGCTCAAGAAATTATCCCCAAAATATTTTATCTTAGCTTCAAGTTCGTTCTCAGGAACCTGATTCTTTTTCCTGTATTCACTAATTGCAGTTGCATTATATTGGACTCCTTCCTGACTATACATCTGCTTGATAACTTCAAGCTGAGCCGTCAAAATTGATTCCGGAATGACTTCTGGAGTGAATCCTTGAGTCAATTCGATATAATTATGAAAATCTATAACAGAACCATTTTTTCTTTGGGTAAATGTGTCCATTGCAAGCAGTTTCCTTTCCAAAAAATCGTATTGCTGGCCCTCTTCGGGATCAGTCGGACGGTCGGCAGTGGCGAGATCTTTCCTCATGGCCCTTAACTTTTGGAATCTTACTGCTGTTTCGTCCTTTGTGGGTCTGGCAATTACCATGTCTTTCAGAATATCGCTTCTTTCGTCTAAGGGTGCGAGATCAAAATCTACTAGACCACCCCGTTTTTCACCCTCTATTGCATGAAGATCACGTATAAACCATGTTAGCCTTGCTGAGTTTGTAGCAAACTCTTCATTTACCTCTGGGACAATTACCTGAGTCTGGGGTAATATCTCTCGTTCACCAATAGAGAGCCTTTGCTGGCCTTGCGACCTGCGGCTAAAAAGCTTGCTTATCCAATTACCTTCCAGTACCATTTTAGGTTCAAGTTAGAATGCGTATTATATCTTCTTAGATGAGTTCATTCAAGTTTGAGGAGAACCTCTCAAAAATATCCAGCGAGGCATGTTTTTCAATGAATTGTTCAGCATCTTCATAGGATCCAACAGCAAGGATCCTTTCCAGCGCATCTGAAAGCTCACTTATGGAAACAAACAGCTTAGTGAAGTTAGGCCAGGAAAAGCCACCTGATTCACGGATAGCACCGCTTTCAATAAAAAAATTAAGGGCAACGGCAAAGCCCTGGGCATAATGGATAACACCTGGTTCTTTTAGATAAGAGAGCCACCACGAAAAAGCCCTCGCGATAAACATCACCATGATAGCTTCTAGTTCTTTTTGGCTAATTACGTCTTTTAATAAGAGCGCCCCACAACTTTTAACTCCGTAAACAGATGAGGAAATTTCATCAAAAATGGGGAAGTACTCCTTTAGTCTAATTTCAGCATCCCTATACCTAAGAACACTGTGGCCAATTTCATTAAGATAAGAGTTCCTTAGTGACCCTTGCCTCAGAACATCGACAGGATAGCCTTCCTGAAATTTTTCTTCAAAGACAGCATGGAAAATTGGATGGTGTTCAGTATCAAATTTCCTTTCAAATGAGGGTTTAAAAATTGTAACTTTCGATCCATACCTCTCCATTATGTTTACATCATTTGGTAGGTTGGTACTGGTAAACATGAAGCGGGAGATAAGGCCTGAAAAGATAAGTGTGTTATCGACACTTATTTGGATTTTTTCGAGGAAATCGACTTTTTCTGATGGAGCCAGTACTCTTCTTCTTGATCCGACTATATAATCCTTAAACCTCGTGGCCTCCTCCGTTAACTTTTCATCCATGACACCTACCCAGGCTTGACATGCACATTTAGTAAAAAATAATTTATCCAGGTACCTTTCTACTGGACCAATAACAAAACTGATTTTATAAGGCTTCATGGAGAGCCAATAAATGTCACTGGCTTCGTAGTTGCCGTCTAAAAGTGCGTTTGCTTGAACTTCCAACCTTTTGGCAAAGTCCTTGTTGTCAGTCAATTTTGCCGCTTCGCGTATTAGGGTGGCAGTTTTTTTCAACTGGCTTTTGAATTTAATATGATAAGGGATGGCGATTAATTTCCCTTTTTTGTCCCTTTCGACAATAGTAAAGGGCGAGAGGATTTCCGGATCCTTTTTTGCAGCCTCCAGAATTTGAATTCTGGTTGCATCACGCGGGTAAAAATTGGCACCGTTGTTTCTATTATTCTCCTGCTTTAAGTAAATTGGGGCAATCGACTCTGCGGCTTTAACCAATTTTTGGACAACCTTTTTTTCGGAAGTTGATAATTTGATTCCTTTTGAAGGGAATTTAACAATTGGACTTTTTTTGGGGGTCATTTTATCTCAAGGACTTTGATTTTGCTTTTGACGGGACCAAAAGCTACTTCTATGCTTTCTCCGGATTTTAAACCCAGGAGAGCCTTGCCGACCGGAGACTCGTTGGAAATTTTCTTCTCTGACGGATCCGCTTCCATCGACCCGACTATCGAAAATTCATGAATTTCGTCATTCATCTCGACAATCACGCTGGAACCGATTACCACGAAATCTGACGTTTGCGGCTTATGGATAACCTGTGCCTTGGGTAAAACTTCTTCTAGCTGCGAAATTCTTGCTTCTATTAGAGATTGTTCCTCTTTGGCTGCATCGTATTCGGAATTTTCAGCCAGGTCTCCAAATTCGCGTGCCCTTTGGATCCTTTTTGTAACTGCTGGCCGTTGTACGGAAACAAGATCCTGATACTCATCTTTTAGATGCTTGAGCCCTTCTTGCGTGAGGATAAACTTTTTGTTTATGTTTTGCACGATTGAAGACGTAATTTTATTCCAATTTAGGTTGCCTGTCAAGAAAATTTACCTCTCCCTAAGCAACGATCCTTCTGGGTATACAACCCCTTCCGACTCTTGCGAAATTGCCACACGATCCAGATCTCTAATTAATTGTTTTAAGCCCTCTCTTTTCGTTGGGTCTTTAATTGATGAGCTGTTAACAAGAAGTAATGTTTCTATATCACAAATCTTTGCAATTTCTCTTAGGCCATAATTTCTGCCTCTTCTGCCTGTCTCGTTGACCAGAGCAAGCAATTCACCATCTTGCAGCTGTTGGGCGCCTCCGCCATCTATGAGTTTTATTGACATTTTCCCTAAATCCTCTTGTTTACGGTGAAACCGGTCGAATTCATTATCCTCTCCACCCCAAAATATTTCCGCTGGACAATCATTAATTTCTAAGAAGGCTTGTGTTAAGTGAGGCCGCTCCGTCATTACAATTGTTCCCGGAGGAAAATCTTTTAAACTTGAAAGTTCCGACTGGTCTTTGGTAAACAGCGCCAGGTATGCGGGAGTAAAATTAAAACCTCTTCCATAAGCAAACCCACCATGCACTTCTAAATTAGAATACAGGTGGTCAAGAAGGCAATCCGTTCCTACTAAGCCGGCGTCAAACGCGCCTACCGATACTCTCCATGGAATTTGGGCTGAGCGGATTCTGGCTATTTGAGCACTCTTTCCTGCAATAATACCGTCGTCTAAGGCCTCTCCGTTTGGTTCTTTGGCTGTGGGTTCCCCTACGCGCCAAGCGGGTTTCCAGCCTGCCCGCTCCAGATGATTTTCTACAGACCCTTGACTCTTTGCCGTTACTATTTTTAACATTGTCAGAAGTTTGGAGTGGACATGATAGCATGTCTTTACAAATTTTTCCATTTTTATGGCTGAGTTATTTTTCACATAAAAATCGTTGATAGATTTTGCGGCTTCATATATAATTGGTCTTTGCTTGGCTCCCTTGCGTTATACGAGATTGCCGGCTAAGTTTGATTTGGCCCCATCGTCTAGAGGCCTAGGACACCAGATTCTCAATCTGGTAACACCGGTCCGAATCCGGTTGGGGCTACAGCAGTTGTGTATTTGAAATGTTGAAACTTTTAGTCTGCTTTGCTGTTTTGCTATCGATGTTTGTTTCTCCAAGAATAATATTTGGAGATTATCGTTATGGCGAGGTTTCTCCCGGAAAGGTGAATGAAGCGCTGGCCAATACGACCCAAGTCAGATTTTTACCCCCAAACCCGGTTTATTATCTTTCCAGAGTAAAAGAATTATTTAGTAGATTTTTTACGGCGTCGTCCGTCGATCGGGCAAAATTCGATTTCATGATTTCATCGAAAAGGCTTCATGAAGCTTATATTCTTTTTGGTCAGGGTAAATATAGTTTGGCAAAAAATTCACTGGAGGATTATGACTTGGCGACAAAAAGGAGTGTAGGACAACTGAAAAAGGCCCGATCGCAAAACCAGGATGTAACCGCGGCCGTTGATGAGATGGTTGAAAAATTAAACTACCAGGAAATTCTTTTGATTTATCTGGCTGGCGCAAACCGGGATGAGCCGAAACTGCAAGGGGCTTTTGCGTCGTTTGAGTCGTATGTAAATGAGTTAAATTCCATTAAGCCCGGAATACTTACCCGCTTTAAAATATTACGGGTAAAGATGGACTCTGAAGGCTCTTCTTCTGCCAAGACAAATTCTGCCCAGACGGCGCCTATTGAGCCCACGGCTTCCGCAGTTCCGAGAAGGGTAATTTTCTAGACTAATTCTTTGAAGATTAAACTAAAAACGGGATCAGGAGGAGGGCGACAATGTTGATAATCTTTATCATTGGGTTGATTGCAGGCCCCGCCGTGTCTTTATAGGGATCGCCAACGGTATCTCCAGTGACTGCCGCTTTGTGGGCACTGGATCCTTTACCACCCAGATTTCCAGCCTCAATATATTTTTTTGCGTTGTCCCATGCGGCCCCTCCGGTTGTCATGGAAATTGCCACAAAAATACCGGATACTATAGTTCCCATCAAAAGTCCGCCAAGGGCCTTTGGCCCAAGTGTCAGGCCGATAACAATTGGTGCGACAACAGGAATTAATGCAGGAACTATCATGAGCTGAATTGCCTTCTTTGTAACAATATCGACAGCCTTGTCGTATTGCGGTTTGTCCTTGCCTTTTAAAATACCGGGCAGTTCCTTAAATTGCCTGCGTACTTCTTCAACTACTGCTCCACCTGCTTTTTGAACAGCTTCCATGGCAAAAGAGGCAAAAAGGAATGGCAGTGACGCGCCTATAAATAAGCCTACTACGACGTTGGGGTCTGAAAGCGAAAATTCGACTTGGCCGCCTGCTTTTGTCAGTTCTTGCGAATATGAAGCGAATAGGACCAGCGCCGCGAGCGCTGCCGATGCGATTGCGTATCCCTTGGTAACGGCTTTGGTGGTGTTGCCGACTGCGTCCAATGGATCCGTGATATCCCGTACTTCTTTTGGAAGATGGGCCATTTCCGCGATACCTCCTGCGTTGTCTGTAATGGGTCCATAGGCATCTATGGCCACCACGATGCCGGTAAGCGACAGGAGGGCCATTGCGGCGATCGCTACGCCATAAAGGCCTGCAAGTGAAAAAGCGATTAAAATTCCGGCTGATATTGCAATGATTGGCCAGAAGGTTGACCTTAGGGATACGGCAAGACCTGCGATAATATTTGTTGCGTGACCAGTTGTCGAAGCATTAGCAATGGATTTTACGGGATTAAATTTTGTTGATGTGTAGTATTCTGTTATGAAAACAATAAGAAGCGTGACGATGATCCCCACAACTGCAGAGAAATAAATATTCACGGTATCTACTATACCGTTGGCATTCATCATGATGACCGTAACGGGATAAAAACCCAAGATCGAAAGGGCCGAGGCGACAATTAGGCCGGAGTACAGGGCTCCCATGATGCTTTTATTTTTGGGTAATTTTACAAAAAATGTGGCCACTATGGATGCTATGATTGAAACCGCCCCAAGCGCCAGAGGGTAAAGAACCGCGTTTAGAGTTTGAGGAAAAATGAGGGAGCCAAGCAGCATCGCCGCAATAAGCGTCACCGCATATGTTTCAAATAGATCTGCCGCCATACCTGCGCAGTCACCGACGTTATCCCCAACATTGTCTGCTATTACTGCGGGATTTCTTGGGTCATCTTCCGGAATTCCTACTTCTGTCTTCCCAACTAAATCTGCACCTACATCCGCTCCTTTTGTATAAATTCCACCGCCGAGTCGTGCGAATATTGAAATAAGCGACCCACCAAAACCGAGCCCTATGAGGCCTTCGATATTCTGCGTTACGCCGTAATAACCTGCCGTTGAGAGTAAGGCGAGTCCTACAACTAAAAAGCCCGTTACTGCCCCTCCGGAGAATGCGACTGACAGCGCTTTTGCAAGGCCGCTCTTTGCCGCTTGTGTTGTTCTGACATTCGCCCTCACAGAAATGTTCATTCCTATAAAGCCGGATGCCGCGGAGGCGATAGCACCGACCAAAAACCCAATTGCTGTTTCAAGCGAAATGAGCATCGAAATTGCTGCGAAAATTACAACTGCTACTGCAGCAACAGCCGTATATTGGCGCGTTAAATAGGCGGAAGCTCCTTGGGCAATAGCGTCGGCGATCTCACGCATCTTGGCATTGCCGCTGTCCATGGATATGATTCTGAACGAAGTGACCACGCCATATAAAATGGCTGCAGTTGCTGCTGCGAGCGCGAATGGCAGTGCTAGTTGTGGGTTAATATTGACAAGATTCACAGTAAACGTGACAAATCATACCGATTCCCAAACAAATTTGCAATACTTTTTAAAAATACTAAGCGGAGGACGCCGGTGTCTGGAATGACTGCGAGCCTTTAGATATTTCTTCCCCAGTCTTTTGGGTATTTTTCTCCTGGGGCAGGGCTTTGGTCAGTGCAACCTTTAGTACCTCATCCATGTGTTCGGCCAGGATGAACTGCAGATCCTTGCGGACATTTTTGGGTATGTCTTCAAGGTCTTTTGCATTTGATTTCGGAAGAATAATAGTTGTCAGGCCGGCTCTGTGTGCCGCCAGAACTTTTTCTTTTACTCCACCGATTTCCAGTACTCTTCCTCTTAGGGTAACTTCGCCGGTCATGCCGACTTCGCGCCTTATCGGAATTTTTGTCAGTGCGGAAACGAGCGCCGTGGTTATTGCGATTCCTGCAGAAGGCCCTTCTTTGGGAACGGCACCCTCGGGTACATGGATGTGGACATCGATTTTTTGGACCTTACTTTCGCTGAGCCCCAGCACTTTTGCGCGTGATTTAACATAAGACAGGGCGGCTTGGGCAGATTCTTTCATAACGTCCCCCAGTTGACCCGTTAGAATCAATTGTCCTTTTCCCGGCATCAAAGTCACTTCTACAAATAATATTTCTCCACCACTGGCGGTGACAGAGAGGCCCGTTGACATCCCTACCTCGTCCTGTTTTTCGGCAATTGCTTTCGTAAATTTGTGAGCACCCAAGTATGATTTTACCTGTTTGGGGCCAATACTTATTTTTTTATCTTTTATGTATTTATTGGACGCCATCTTTTTTGCAACCTTCCTAAGAATAGCTGCCACTTCACGCTCCAGTTCCCTGACTCCGGCTTCCCGTGTATATTTGGAAATTACTTCACGCAGTGCACCGTCCGATATTTCAACTTTGTCTTTTTTTAGGCCGTGGGCTTCGATTTGCTTGGGAATAAGAAAATCTTTGGCAATCCGGAATTTTTCTTCTTCCGTGTAGCCGGGAAAGTTAATTATCTCCAATCTGTCACGCAGTGCGGGCGGTATAGTGTCCAGGACATTTGCAGTTGTTATAAACATTACGTCCGAAAGGTCGTAGGCGACTTCTAAATAATGGTCAGAAAACTGGTTGTTTTGTTCCGGATCCAGCGCTTCCAGTAGTGCCGATGAAGGGTCGCCCCTAAAGTCAGTCCCAATTTTATCTATTTCATCTAACATGAAGACCGGGTTTTTTGTTCCCGCGTTTTTTATGCCTTGGATTATCCTGCCGGGGAGTGCACCGACATATGTTCTCCTGTGGCCCCGGATTTCTGCCTCGTCATGAACCCCCCCGAGGGAAACCCTTATAAACTTGCGGTCTAGGGACCTTGCGATAGATTTTCCGATGGAGGTTTTGCCAACGCCGGGCGGGCCGTAAAAACATAGTATCGGACCCTTAATTTTGCCCACCAATTTATGGACTGCAAGGTATTCCAAGATTCTTTCTTTAACTTTGGGCAGGCCATAGTGGTCTTCGTCCAGCACTTTTGCCGCCAAATCTACGTCGGCGTTTTTTCTGTCGATCACCTTCCATGGAAGGTCAACCAACCATTCCAAATATGTGCGGATATAGGACGACTCCGGGTTGTAAGATGACATTTTGGCAAGCCTCGAAAGTTCCCTTTCTGCCTTAATCATGACTTCTTCCGGCATCCCGGAAGCTTTTATCTTCTTTTTAAATTCTGAAATTTCCCGGGAATCGTCATCCTCACCAAGTTCCTTTTCGATCGATTTCATCTTCTCGCGGAGAATTGCTTCTTTGGTTACTTTACCAACCCTTTCCTGGGTTTCCGTATCTATCTTTGAAGAAATTTCCAGAATCCTGATTTCCCGTGTCAGAAGGTCTGAGAGTCTTGCAAGGCGGGCTTTTGTGTCAACCATTTCCAGAATTTGCTGTTTGTCGGAAGTTTTAAGGTCAATGGACGCCGCGATTATATTGACCAGTTGGTTTGGGTCGTCGGTGGAAAAAATATGTATGGATGATTCTAGAGTAAGTATTCCTCCGAGCTCGCCGTATTTTTTGATTTTTGAAAGGGTGTTTCTGAAGAGTGCTTCCGTCTCCTCAGTTTTTTGTGACAGTTCCGGAATTTCCTCTACTTTGACGGCAAGATAAGGGTCTATCTGGCTGAATTCTTTAAGGAATACGCGGGAAAGGCCCTCTACGGCTAAATTATATTCGTTGTCTACTTTCCAAAGCCGTCTTATTAAACCGACCGTTCCAACGGAATAAATGTCGTTTGGCGCCGGATTTTCTATTCTTGGATTTTTTTGGGCGACAAAGACTGCTAAACGGTCTCCGGCCCATGCACTATCCAGACCCAGTTTAACCTTTGGTCTGCCAACAGTAATCGGCACCATCGATGAAGGAAACACGACGGTATCCCTGAGCGGAACGATGGGAAGTTCGCTGTTAAGTCTTGGTTTTTGCTGGTCAATAAATGTTGCCATGCCTTTATTCTAACACTCTTGGGTTAGCAGAGAGCATACCATGAGTGCTAACACATGTCAACCCTTTGTCCTGGCCCCCTACATACCGTACAGTTCTCCTCCTTTTTCTTTTAGGTAGTTAATAACATATTCGTTGGGTGTTTGGTAATGCAGGGATTGGTGAAATCGTTTGTGATTGTACTTAAAGTTAAAGATAGAACAAC